>CENS01024538.1_pt1 | contig 13280 bp, 21 predicted proteins | sample 530201 | NCBI WGS metagenome assembly CENS01 (sample SAMEA2619747, study PRJEB7988) | marine metagenome | biome: marine biome (ENVO:00000447); feature: surface water layer (ENVO:00002042); material: "saline water (ENVO:00002010), including plankton (ENVO:xxxxxxxx)" | depth 5 m | reverse complement strand
TCAACCAGCAAGTGTAAAGCACGCAAAAGCTGGTATGCAAGCTATGCAAGGTTTAACAAAAAGATCAAGGGGATCTGATATGTATGTAGATAAGATAACTGGTCGTTCTAAAGTCAAGCCAACTGCAGAAGAAACAGTTAACGAACTTGATAAAAAGACTTTAGGTTCTTATATCAAGAAAGCTGGACCAGATGCAGTAAAGCAAACAGCGCAAGCAAAGCGTCATTCAGATGCTGGTGATATGGCAGATAAAGATAGAGATATGTACAAGCATTATGCTAAGTCTCAGCGCGCTATGGATAAAGCTAAAAATCGTCAAAAGGGTATTGGTAAAGCAGTAGATAAACTTACAAAGGAAGCTACTGCAGATCCAGACACGGTACGTATGATGAAAGACAATCCACACATGATAGGTCAAGACGGTCCAGGTGGAATGAAAGGCTTAAAGAAAAATACACAAAAGAAAGTAAAGCAAACTCTTAGTAAAGATGCTATGAGCTTAGCCAGGATTCGTAAAATACTTAATCGTGAGAAAAAGAAATGATTAAATTTAAGTCATTCTATGAAGATATGTCTGGTATGTCAGTTAAGTCTGGCGACAAACTATCTGTAAAGCAAGGCGCTGGAATGACTAAGCAAGGTGTTGCTAAGTATAGACGTCGTAATCCTGGTAGTAAGCTACAAACAGCAGTTACTACTAAACCTAGTAAGTTAAAACCTGGTACTAAAGCCCATAGTAGACGTAAAAGTTTTTGCGCAAGATCTCGCGGCTGGACAGGTGAGCGAGGAAAGGCGGCGCGCCGGCGCTGGAATTGTTAGGTATAAATAATGGCTGAACCAACAAGTAAGCGGCTAGATCGCATAGAAGAAAAACTAGATAAAATGGGTGAAGTTTTGGTAGCGCTTGCACGCTTTGAAGAAAAAATGGATGCTTATAACGAGTATCGAGAGAGATCTTGGGAACGCATGAACAAGTTCTCTGAGAAGTTGGATAAAATTGAAAAAAGTACAATGGATAATGCTCGTACTGTACAAACAATAAATAAACTATTCTGGATAGCCATCATTGCTATCTCAGGATCAATCGCAGCTCAACTTTGGATGTAAGGAGATACACATGAGCGAAGTAATGTCGAAGTTGATGGCAGCGTATGCAAAAGTCAACGAAAGTAAGTTTTTAATTCCAGAAGAGATTCCAACACAAGAACGCACAGCCTTTATGGGTGCCGCAGCGGCTGCACACAAAGCTGGCCAGTCACATTTTAACTTTGGTGGCAAAAAGCATAAAGTAACAATGCAAAAAGATACAGCTACAGCTATTGCTGATCAAAAAGAAGCAGCTGATCTTGATAAGACAAATGCCGATAAAGCTATTAAACATGATTGTGCTACACATGTAGAGCATGCAGAATGGGGTGAAGGTAATCCTATTTCAGGTCAACACACTATTGTTGAAACGACTGAAGGTAATGGTTATGTTACACATTACGATATAGTTTTTGAACATGGTATTGAAAGAAATGTTGCTGTAGAGGATCTTACTATTCTTGCAGAAATGTCTCATGGTCATGCTAAGAAAAAGAAGACAGAAGAAGTAAAAGAAAGTAAAAAAGCTGCACTAGCTAAAAAACTAGCAAAAGCTTCTGCTAGTTCAGAAAAAGGCAAAGCAGCTGTTACGCTTCCTAAAGCTCCTTTTGAAATTCCAAAGAAAGAAAGCTTAGCAGATCGAATCAAAGGTAAGATGTCTACCAATGAAGATGATGTGGTAATGAACCCTAAGAAAGAAAAGAAAGAAAAAAATTCTGATGCAGAGATGGCTCAAGAAGCAGTTATCTATACTCGTATCAAAGAAGCTCGCAAAATGAAAGCTACTGCTGATAAAGGTGGAGAGCATACAAAAAGCGCTACTGATCAAGAAGAAATGGGTGACAAGCAAGCCTCTTCTAAAGGTGCTCAAGATATGATGAATACTCCTAAACAAGTAATTGATAATCCTGAAGCTTCAGGAGATGAAGTAAATAAAGCCGCATCAGCAGGACCAAAAGCTGCAATGCGTAAAGGTGATAACGCTGCAGGTGATAAGAAAATTATTCCATCTGCAACCCCAACAAAAGGAATGTAATATGGCTATTAAACCTCCAGCATGGTGTGCAGGAGCTGTCCCGGAAATGAATAGAGGCTGGGTGGATCCTAATTCAAATGAACTTTTAGTATCATCAAGATTCTCACAAGCACAGATTGATGATTATTATGGAGTACCTTCTTTTCAGGATATACAAGACATGAATCAAGAAGGTAAGATTCAAGCAGCAATGGCAGAATATGGGCTGGCTGAAGATGTTAATCAAGATGGAGTTGTTGATGAACTCGAATCAATGTCTAAAAAACAATTAGAAGATCTTGGAAGAGAGCATGGAGTTGAGTTAGATCGAAGAAAAAGCAAAGCCGTTTTAATTAAAACTTTGAAAGGTATCCTATCTAAATAACATAAACTTGTTGGATTACCTATGAAATTATTTGAAACTCTTACCGATGACAACTTTCTTCTCTATGCAGCAAAGCATTATTATAAACCAAATGTGATTGATGTAGAAGAGTTTTATGAAGATTTAAAGCGATTTAAATATCTTAAAAGACTCTTCTATCGTTACGCTAATGCTGGTAATTTATCTGAGAGATTAATTCTAAATCATCTTATAGTAATTTTTAATGTTTTTGATATAAAGCCTTGTTTGAAAATGCTTGAGTTTCAGATTCCAGAAACTTATTGGCCTACATTAAAACCGTTTCTGATTTATCTTAATCATATAAGAAATGATGAATACACAAATATAATGATGGATAAAACAGTTATAGAGAAGTTAAGGAAAATTTAATGGGAATTATAAAACGGGCTGGTGATCTAGTCTATACATTTAGATTTCTAAGACTTCTCACTACAGCCTTTGAAGATACTGCTGCATTTAAAGCTGGTATTATTGATAAGGAGGGTAAGCGTAATAAAGAGTTTACTCTTAATACTATGGATAACCGAGACATTTATAGAGATGCTTATACTCCTTTTCACAGATTAGTTTTTAATATTAAGAAGCTTATTGCTAAAGCTCCTGGAGGAGGATCTAAAATAGCTTCTTATGCTACTGCTCTATATCTAATGAAAGAAGAATTTAGTATTACAGACAAGCAAATAGCTAAAGCATTAAAAGAAATGAATGTAGATACTTTAGATTTTCTAGCCGAGCATACTGAATGGTTCTTATTAGAAAATAATCAACTTTCTCCTGGAGTATATAAAGTATTAAATGAAAAAGTTATTAACGAAACTTTGGAAGAAGTCGTTAAGCCTAGAGATAAAGTTATAATTAAAGAAGACAGCTATCCTATAGGGGATATTTTTGGGTTAAATATATACGAAGCTGTTCATGTTAAAACTAAGAAAAAAGTTTACGTTTCAATAGCGGAGTTAGCTAGATGATACCTAGATGGAAAAGAGCAGGACCTAACGGAGAAGTAGAGATTACCATAAAAGGTCAACGCTACAAGATTGAAAAAGCTTTAGATCATAATGAACGCCATAAGGGTGAATATAAGATTATGATGTGGGATAAACGTAGAAGAGACTGGGAGTGGGATAACACAGTTCAAGGTAAAGGGTATGCCAAAGAACTGGTTATGAATAAACTTGACGAAAACTTTCAGGACGGTCGTAATCCTCAAGACAAAGGAGATAGTGCACGACATGGTATTCCAAAAAAAGCATCTATCTCTGCTCTAAAGAAAATTAGATCGTCCTCTACAGCTAGTAAACGTAAGAAGCAATTAGCTCATTGGCAAATTAACATGCGGCAAGGTAAAGCTAAAAACGAAGAAGCTATGACAGCTGCAGATGCTGGCATCCCTCACGATACAGCTAATATGGGCCCTTCAAGACTTCCTACTAATATTCTACGTAGAGGTATAGGCAAACCAATTAATGTAACAGATCGTCGCAGACGTAAGGATAAGACTCCTGTACTGTTAAAGAAGTTTAGAAAGTATATTGATGGCTAAGGTTTATATGTTTCTCTTTATCGTCTCTCTTTTTAGTGGCGTTGGGTATGCAGGGTACAGTTATTATATTTGGTCAGAACAAACCATTGGCACTTTACGAGAAAATAATGTAAAATTAAAGACAGCAGCAGAAACACTCCAGGCAACTGTAGAGAAGATGGCAGCTGATCAGAAAAAGAATGAACAACTAAATAAAGATTTAACTAAAAGATTACAGCAATCACAAGAACATTTAGATAAGTTAAGAGGTGTATTTGCTAAGATCGATTTGACTATGGAGGCATTAACAAATGCACAAGGACTTGAAGACCGAGTTAACAATGCCGTTAACAAACTTATTGGACGGATCCAGGATGAAACTACTCCTCCTTCTGATAAGCCCGATGCTGCTGACAGCGTGTCTGGGGAGAACTCCGGAGGCTGAAGTAGTAGTTACTACTCAGTATCAAGAACAAAATATTCCTATTCAAGAACGACCTAAGGCAGTCGAGTTTCCTCCTGTTGATTGGTTCGTTATTACTGAAGAGAATCTAGAAGAGAAGCTTGCAGAGATTGACTCTAAGACAGGTAATGTAGTTCTGTTTACTATTACTCCAAAAGGATATGAGAATCTAGCTGTAGGAATTGCAGATTTAAGACGCTATTTAAAAGATCAACAAGCTATTATTGCTTACTATGAAGAAGCATTAGCTCCAGAGGAACCAGAAACTCCAGCTGAACAATGAGATATTGTGGAATAAGTGAGAACTTTCACAACGCAGCTATTGCGTTTGTAGAGGAAGATGGAACTATATCTTTTGCTTCAGAGAGTGAAAGATACAGTAAGCGTAAAAACGATCCTTTACTGCATAAGTTTCTTAGTGATATGATTCGTGAGGATGATCATGTTTCTTTTTATGAAGATATAAACTTAAGAAATCAATATTCCGAAAAGATTGCTAATACTCTTCATAATAAAGAAGCAGCATTAAATAAAGCTAAGCGCGCTGCAAATAAAATTACAAGATATAAAATAGATAAGAGTTATTTACATCATCAAAGTCATGCGGCTACATCTTTTTATACACGGCCGTGGACTTCATCTGAAGATACAGTTTGTTTAACTATCGACGGGTATGGAGAGTGGCAATCAGCTACTATACAAGATAACAATTTTAATATTTTATATGAAGAAACATATCCTAAATCTATAGGGGTTGTATATGCTCTTGGTACTAAAGCTTTAGGTTACAAGCCTCTTGAAGAAGAATATATTGTAATGGGTATGGCAGCCTTTTCTGGTAGTATTTTTCTAGATACTTTTGAAGACAAAATAAATCTATTCTTCGATGGTCATATATCAAGTCAAGACTTAGTTTTATATTTTCAAGGAGCTAATCCTATTGACTTAGCTGGTACTCTTCAAGCTTGGACAGAAAAAGAAATTTTAAAATTAGCTAACAGAGCTAGAAAGTATGGCAGTAAATTAGTTTATAGTGGAGGGGTAGCGCAGAATATCGTAGCTAATTCTATGATAAGAAATTTATTTGACGATATGTGGATTGCCGTAAATTCTACAGATGGAGGTTCAGCTTTAGGAGCTGCAGCTCGATCATGGGCTTTAAATACAGGTAAAGATAGATTATTATGGGAAGATGCTTATCTAGGTTATGATGAAAAGTCTGATATCAACCCAGCTAGAGTTGCTAGTTATCTTAATTCTAATTTTATTTGCGGAGTAATAAATGGTAAAGCAGAGTTTGGTCCAAGAGCATTAGGTAATAGAAGTTTACTAGCAGATCCTCGTAAAGATATTAAAGACACAGTTAATAAGGTAAAGAACAGAGAAAAGTTTAGACCTTTTGCTCCTGTTATATTAGAAGAATTTTCAGAAGAGTATTTTGAAGGTCATAAAAATGAATATATGCAGTATACTTGTAACGCTAAACATGATTATAAATCAGTTACTCATGTTGACGGAACTGCAAGAGTTCAAATAGTTACTAAAGATAGTACATCAATTATAAGACCAATACTAGAAGAATTTTATAATTTATCTGGTATACCTATGTTATTGAATACATCTTTAAATGTTAGAGGAAACCCTATTTGTAATGATAAGTATGACGGTAAATTATTTTATTCTCATACAAGAGTTAGAGTTTGGCACAGATGAAAAATCCATATTATTTAGTTAACGGATGTTCTTTTACGCTAGGGCTTGAGTTAAACAACAACAGTATGCGCTATTCTAATATTTTATCTGCTAGATTAGGTATTGCAATAAAAGACCTTTCAAGCGAAGGTAAAAGTAATAAAGTAATGTATGAAGAACTTTATACAGTTTTACTTAATGTTAGAGCAGGAGATTTACCCCCTCCTAAATTTGTAATATGGCAAACTACCGATAATTATAGACAATATATTATTAGATCTTTATATAGTAAAAGAACTATTCCTGGGAATTTAAACTCACAAATTGTAACAGGTCAAAAGGGTCATAGTGCTAAGTATCAAAAGCTAGAATACTGGTCTATTCATAAAAGTTTAAAAGATTATAAACAATATTGTCTCTCAAATGGAATATCTTGCGAGGAATTATATACTGGAGTGCAGCTAAATTTTACTACATGGGATTCTGAGATTGGACTTCAAAACAGTAGATCACATTTTGTAGGAGATTATACACGTATTACTTATGAGCTTGAGCATATTCGCAATATCTTTTCTTTGCAGGCTCTTTGCAAAGAAATGAATATACCATTAGCTATTTTAAATTACTATGAACCAGATAAAAAAATATTAAAAGATAAAATGGTCGCAAATTTAGATGATTCTTTTTTTATTATAAAAAATTATAAACATGGCGGATTGTATAACCACTTATTATGGCGAGGTTATTCTAGACCTGATGGGTTCCACTTTGATGCAGATGCTCATGAATTTAAAGCAGATATAATTTATGACTTTATTACTTCCGGAAAACAGATTGAAGTTGAAACAGAAAGTCATGAAGATTTAGAAGATTACCCCGTGTTTAATTACACATAATTATTTTTTTTTATTTTTTTAAAACACGTGAAATAACAGTTTCACAGGACTCGAAAGTAATATATAATACACTAACAAAATAATAACAAAGATACTCTGTGTAAGAATATGCTTATACGGACGTAAATACTTTTCCCGAGAGGTCAATAAATGCTAAAAGTCGTTCAATCAAATCGTGAAGTCGATACCAGACATGTTATGTCACAAACTAAATTTTATGAAGGGTATAGTAGGTGGGACGATGAAAAGGAGCGATACGAATCATGGGACGAATCTGTTTCTAGAGTTATGGATATGCATCGTGGATTCTATTCTGATAAGATGTCACCAGAACTATCATTACTTATCGATGAAGCAGAGTCTCTTTACAAGTTAAAATATACTCTCGGTGCTCAACGTGCATTACAGTTCGGTGGTGATCAACTATTGAAGCATCAGATGAAAATGTATAACTGTACATCTACCTATGCTGATAGACCAAGATACTTCTCTGAGTTACTGTATATTCTATTATGTGGAGCTGGAGCTGGCTTCTCAGTACAGAAACATCATGTTGGTAACCTTCCTAATATTCAATACCGCAAGAAGCAAGCTAAAGGATGGGTCATCGAAGATTCTATTGAAGGGTGGGCAGATGCTCTTGGCGCACTTATGTCATCATACTTTGTAGGTGGTGGTCAATTTCCAGAAATGGAAGGACGCAAGGTCTACTTCGATCTCAATCAGATTCGTCCAAAAGGTGCTATGATCAATGGTGGCTTCAAAGCCCCTGGTCCTGAACCGCTCCGTAGGGCTCTCGATAAGATTGAGCATCTTATCCAGTCTAGAGTACTATCAGGTGAAACTCGTCTCCGTCCTATTGATGTGTATGACATCTCTATGCATGCAGCAGATGCTGTACTAGCAGGTGGTGTACGTCGCTCTGCTACTATCGCCTTATTCTCGTATGATGATGAGGATATGATGAAAGCTAAAACTGGTAATTGGTTTATCGACAATCCTCAAAGGGGTCGTTCTAACAACTCGGCTGTGATTGTACGGAATGAGATTAGTAAAGAAGACTTTTCTAAGTTTATGAGCTCAATTAAAGAGTTTGGTGAGCCTGGATTCTACTTTGTAGATAATAAAGACTTTACAACTAACCCCTGTGTTGAGATTGGTATGTACCCTCAGATAGATGGTAAATCTGGTTGGCAAGGATGTAACTTAACTGAGATTAATGGTGGCAAATGCAAGACACCAGAAGAGTTTTACAAAGCCTGCCGTGCAGGTGCTATAATGGGCACGTTGCAAGCTGGTTATACTGATTTTAAATACTTAGAAGAAACAAGTAAAGATATTTTTGATAGAGAAGCCTTACTTGGAGTTTCTATTACAGGATGGATGAATAACCCGGAGGTACTACTAAATGATGATATACAACGACAAGGCGCGAGTATTGTCAAATCTGTTAATGCTGAAGTCGCCAACCTTATTGGAATTAATGCTGCTGCCAGAACGACCTGTGTTAAGCCATCAGGTAATGCTTCAGTATTACTGGAAACTGCTAGCGGTATTCATGCTGAGCACAGCCCTCGGTATTTGCGCCACATACAGTTAAATAAAGAAACAGAAGTAGCCCAGCTCATCGCCAAGACTAATCCTTACATGGTAGAAGAGTCTGTGTGGAATGCTAATAACACAGATTATTGTGTAGCATTTCCAATCATTGCTCCAGAAGGATCTTTATATAGAGAAGAATTATATGGAACTGACTTATTAGAGAAAGTTAAGTTAGTACAAAATAACTGGGTAGAAGCTGGTACAAATGTAGAACTGTGTGCTGATCCTCGCATTCGTCATAATGTATCTAATACTGTAACTGTTATGCCTCATCAGTGGTCTCAAGTAGAAGACTATGTGTTTGATAATCGTCATTCTTTTGCTGGTATCTCTTTCTTAGCTGGTATGGGAGATAAAGACTTTAACCAAGCTCCTATGACAGAAGTTCTAACTGAAGAACAAATTGTTGCGAAGTATGGTAAGGCTGCTTTATTTGCTTCTGGTTTGATTGTAGATACACGTAAGTCAGGTTTCCGTGATCTATGGGATGCTACTATGCAAGCTCAGACTCCAGCTGAGTATAGAGGAGAGATCTCTGATCTTAATGCAGAATGGATTCGTCGCTTTAACAAATTTGCTGATAACTACTTTATGAAAGATACTAAGGAAGCAGAGTATTGTCTTAAAGATGTATTCTTGCTTCATAAATGGACCAAAGCCCAACAAAATCTATCTCCTATTGATTTTGTATCTCAGTTAGAGATTAAGAAGTTTACCGATGTTGATACTATTGGTTCTGCAGCTTGTGTTGGAGGTGCTTGTGAGATTACTTTTTAAATTATTTAAAATATCCAAACACTCAGACAAAAGTCAACATCGCCTATATACATCGAAATATGAAGACTTGTGTATGTAGGAGATCAAATGGAAGAAGAGTATTGGACTGAATGTGTTGCTTGTGATACAGAGTCTCAAGTGTTAGTTGTGGATAGTGAAGAGGTACCTCAATTCTGCCCTATGTGCGGTAGTCCAATGGAATTTCAAGTAGTAGAAGAGTGATAAATAATCCCATCGAAAGGTGGGATTTTTTTTATGTGGTTATACAATGATAATCAGTTTGACGATACTCCAGAAGAGTATCAGGGGTTCGTGTACTTAATAACTGAATTAGAAACTAACAAGAAATACATTGGCAAGAAGTTCTTTTGGAAACCTAAAACATTACCTATAACTAAAACAAGAAAAAGACGTGTTAAAACTCGAGTAGAATCTGACTGGCGTTCATACTATGGAAGTTCTAAAGAGGTGCAGGAGCTCGTAGAAGACAAAGGCTCTGATAGCTTTAAACGTGAGATTCTAAGGTTGTGTAGGACGAAGGGTGAGTGTAGCTACTTCGAAGCTAAATACCAATTTGAAAATGACGTGTTGCTTCGCGACGATTTTTACAATGAATTTATAGGATGTAAGATTCATAGTAAACATCTAAAGGAAGTAAAATGTACGAATACAGATGCAAAGTACTTAAAGTTGTCGACGGAGATACAGTCGATGTAGATATTGAGCTAGGGTTTGGAATTGTTTTATCTGATGAGCGAGTACGAGTCATGGGTATCGATACTCCTGAATCCAGAACAAGAGATAAAGTAGAAGACTTATTTGGTGAAGCTGCTAAAGCTAGAGTTAAAGAACTTATGAAAGAGAAGGTGATTCTTAAGACTCAGATTGCTAAAGATGGCGAAGATATGAAAGGTAAGTTTGGACGTGTGCTCGGTGATTTTGTAATAGAATATAAAGATAAAAACAACAATTACTCTATGAAGACACTTACAGAGATACTCATAGAAGAGGGTCATGCAGTACCTTATATGGGCGGTAGTAAAGAAGAAGTACAAGCTATGCATATGAGAAACCGCACTCGTTTATTGGGTGAAGGTGTAGTTTCTCAAGAAGATTATGACAAAGCTGTAGAGAAAATGAAAAAGTAGTTGCACTTCTGAGCAACTACTATATAATCATTATATAAGATGTGGAGGTGGGATATATGATCCTTGTTGATTATAGCGCTATTGCTATTAGTAATCTAGTAACTCAAAAATTGGATATTGAGGAAGATTTAATTCGTCATATGATCCTTAATAGTTTAAGATTGCATAGAGCTAAACATCGAGAAAAGTTTGGTGAATTAGTTCTATGTATTGACGGTTCTAAGAACTGGCGCAGAGAAATTTATCCTCAATACAAATATAAACGTAAAGATACTCGCAAGGAATCTAAGATAGATTGGAGCGAGGTTTTTCGTATTATGAATATGGTTAAAGAAGAGCTTAAAGAGAACTTTCCGTATAAAGTAGTAGAGGTAGATGAAGTAGAAGCAGATGATATCATCGGGGTTTTATGCGAAGATACTCAAGAGTTCGGTCGTGGTGAAAATGTTATGATTATCTCTGGCGATAAAGACTTTGCTCAGTTACAGAAGTATAGCAATATACATCAGTATTCTCCTATAACAAGAAAATATATTAAAGAAGCTACTCCTCGTAAGCAACTTATGGAGCTTATACTCAAAGGTGATACTGCTGATGGGGTACCAAATGTGTTATCTGGAGATAATGTATTTGTAGATGGTGAACGTCAGACCCCTTTAAGGCAGAAGAAGATTGAGGAACTAATAAACGATCCTAAAGCTCTAGGAGAAGAAGTTTATCGTAACTATCTACGTAATAAAAAGTTAATAGACTTAACCGAAACCCCTGAACCTCTAAAAGAAAAGATTATATATAACTATGAAAGCCAGGATAAGTGGAATAACAAAAGTAAAGTATTTCCTTATCTTGTTGAGAAACGTTGTCGTAGATTATTAGAAGATGTAAAGGATTTCATTTGATATGGTGAATCAAACAACATTATATACTTTTGAACATTTAGAAAAAGTATCTAAAGCTAAAACCAAAGCTGATAAAATAAAACTCTTACAAGAACAAGACCATAACTGGGCATTAAAAGACTTACTTAGAGGTACTTTTGATGATGCTGTAGAATGGTTACTTCCAGCAGGGCCAGTGCCATATGAGCCTGCTGCAGATAATTCTCATCCATCTAATTGGACTCAACATAATAAGAAACTAGCTTATTTTGTAAAGGGAGGTCAAGGAGAAAAGATGAATACAATAAAAAGAGAAAAAATGTTTTTAGATATTCTCGAGACTGTGCACCCTCGAGATGCAGAGCTTCTTGCTGGTATGATCAATAAGAAGTTACCAATTAAAGGTGTCACAAAAGCTCTAGTAAAGGAGGCTTTTCCAAATCTAATCTTGCGTTAATTTATAGGAGAAATATTTACTTATGAGTAAAATACAACTTGATAGACTAAAAAAAGATTTAATAGAACTTAACAGTTATATGGATAAAGTAAAACAAAAAGGTAAGTTAGATCTTTTATCAAAGTTGAAACGTAAACACGATTTTTTAAAATCTAAATTGGAAACTTCAAGCTAGGAGGGGGGACTAGCGCAAGCTAGTCCCTTTAATATATGCCAACATATACTATGATTAACTTAAAAACTAATAAAGAAAAAGATATGGTATTATCTTTAGCTGAGAGAGAAGAGCTTTTAGCTACCGGAGAATATAAACAAAAACTTGTTACATCAAAATTTATATCTCAGCATGGTATGACAATTAACAAAGCTGGTAGCGGATGGAAAGATGTACTAGGTAAAGTCTCAAGTGGCTCACCTCGTAATAATATGAATACATAATGCAACGAAAAAAATCCGTTAATAACTCCATGACGGTTAGATTAGATGATCTTCTCCAATTTGACCCTTTAACATTAAATCAAGAACAAGCATTTAAATCTTGGGCAGATGGAGACAATCTTGTCTTAACTGGTACAGCAGGTACAGGTAAAACTTTTCTTGCTCTATATCTTGCTTTAGAAGAAATGCTAGATAATAGTACAGAATATGAACAAATATTATTAGTAAGATCAATGGTACCTACTAGAGAGATGGGATTTCTTCCTGGCGATAAAGAAGCTAAAGAAGATGTTTTTCTATCTCCTTACAAAGGTATATGCTGTGAACTATTTGGAGATAAATCTTCATATAGTAAGATGGTTTCTGCTGGCCAGCTAAAGTTTGAATCAACTTCTTATATAAGAGGAACAACATTTGATAATTGTATATTAATAGTAGATGAAATGCAGAATTTAAATTTTCATGAATTAGATTCTGTTATCACTAGAGTAGGTAGACACAGTAAAATTATTTTTAGCGGAGATTATAAACAGAGTGATTTTAAGTATGATGATGATAAGCAAGGTATAATTAAATTTTTACAAATAGTTGAACAATTAAAAAATTTTACTATAATTAATTTTGGATGGGAAGATATAGTAAGATCTGATTTCGTCCGAGATTATATTATGACAAAAGAAATGCTAGGATACTAAGAGGATAATATGGCAAAATATTCTAGGTACGACCCTCGTAATAAAAAACGAGGTAACCACAAAACACAATCAGAAAATAAAGACTTGCGATTACGAGAGATTAATGACAGGGATAACCGAGTCCTTTTACAAGAAGTAATGCATGACGATGAGTATGACTATGAAAACTTTGACAACCAACAGCTCAACGGATAATCTTCCTGAT
>CENS01016424.1_pt1 | contig 13284 bp, 14 predicted proteins | sample 530201 | NCBI WGS metagenome assembly CENS01 (sample SAMEA2619747, study PRJEB7988) | marine metagenome | biome: marine biome (ENVO:00000447); feature: surface water layer (ENVO:00002042); material: "saline water (ENVO:00002010), including plankton (ENVO:xxxxxxxx)" | depth 5 m | reverse complement strand
TGCAACGTGGAGGTGTACCTACACGACGGTCGTTTATGGCTACAAGAATAGGGTGGAACGTTGAAAATACAATGGTCGATTTATTGACAGCATAGGTGAGCACATGACAAAAACAAACATTACGTCTGTAGGAAACAAAACACAAAGTCTACGTACGGTTATACCGTTGTGGATTGTAAAAGTCTTGAAACTGTCAAAAGGTGACAAGATTGAATGGGATGTCGATGTACACAACAGTACAATTGAAATTAAGAAGGTGAAAGAATGAGAATGTATCAAACGCCCCAACAAGCGGGATTGGGTACGTCAAACGAGGCACATTTGTATGCACTTAGCCAACAGGGTAATGAATCCTTGAATTACGCTACGCTCATGGAACAAGCCACTGCACAATCGGCTATGCAACAAATTGCATCGGAACAAAACCTTGAAGTTCCAAAAGTCAATTTTTATCCTTCACGTCATCCTGACCCGCACAAAGCACGACGCAAAGATATTCGACAAGCACGTAAACTACTTTCACCAGCAAAGCGTGCATGGTTTAACCCCATGCGATTGTTGTTTGGACAAAAATACCGATACGACCGTCAAGCCAGTATGTGTGTTGTTGATGGATGCGATTGTGCAAAACTAATTCAACACGACAATTTGTACGCAAAAATTACGGATGAAGAAACAGGTTACTCACTATGGCAACTGTATTGGCAAAATCCAGTTACAGGAGAAGCCGAAGCATTTGTTGCAAAAGAAAAAGTCATGAATGGACGTAAAATGAAAGGCACATACTGTCCTGAACATTTGCATTTGTATCATCTTCTCAACAAGTGGGAGTCTGAAGAAGACAAACTACGTGAAGCAAATCCACGTCGTCTACGTGACCGTGTAAAGAAAGGTGTGTCAATGGTGACTGTACCTGTCGCTACCATGAAGAAAAAAGACCCGCAACCCGCTATGTTGGAAAAGTATGAACCATTCTTTGCTGAATTGGACAAAGACAGCAAAAAATTCAGTGGTATCAATATACAGTATTATGAAAATCCAATCACAAAAGAAAATGACATTACTACAGTGACTTTTGATTTGAGAATTTTTAAAGCGGAATTGGAAATGATGAACCAACCAACTCCTGCTTTTCAAACAATTCTTAACCAACAGATGCAACAAAACACTATTGAAGAAGTACAACTTGGGGGAGAGTGAGTCTGATGTTGAATCTTAATCAAAACACCAATTCCAACGGTGCGCTCAATCTTGGAGTAAACAGTGTTCAACAATCAACACCGATGCAAAATCCGTGGGCTTCCCAGCAACAACAAAATCCATTTATGCAAGGGTTGGTTGGTGAAAATTCACAATTTATGAATCAACCAATAGCCCCTCCATCAGAAATTGAAATTCAAATTATGTTGTTGCGTGGTATTGTTCCTGTAGACCGATTCATAGCAAGTGAATCTATGGCTACAATGGTGCAGATGTTTAACGACCTTGTAACATTTAGTGTTCTTGAAGTTTTCAAGAACGCAACATTTGTTGCTGATGATGATGGTCATCTTAAAATGGATGTAACTTCACTTCCTTCACATTTACAAACCATGAGTTCAGATAACATTGCATCAAAGTTTACTGCCCTTCAAAGTGCGGCAACTCAAAACGTACAGACGGCTGAACAACAACAAATGCAGTTAAATCAAATGGCACAGCAATCTATGATGGGTGGTGCATTAAGTGCCGCATTACAAAATGAAGGCATGATGCAAAAAGTGGGTGGCGGTGTAGGCACATTTGCTCGTACACTCTTTACAGGAGGTCGTTAGATGCAAGATAAGAGTTACTTACCGTACGGCTTTTCGACTTCATCGTTGAGTGTTATGAATCCACCACGTAGTGTTATTATTGACATGATAATGGTACAGTTTATCTCAATTATCTTGACAATGATTGCAATTATGTTGTTCAAAGGTAATGAGTTGTCATCTACAACGTTGTCATACTTTCTCGTTGCTCTCTTCGGAAGCGTCTTGATGGTTACTGGAATCTATTCGAGAATCACTCGATAGTGACCATTTACGCAAAGGACACGTTGAATTTTTTAATTTCAATTTTGTTTTAAGATGACAACCACAGGCTGTGCATCGTGTACCAAAGTTAGGACAAGGGCGACATATGCGAAGCCGATGCAATATCGTATCATCATCAGCATAGTCCTTTCTTGATATGTCTTTCATGGCCTGTTTGATGCTTCTAAACGAATCTGTAGAAATTGGAACACCAGCAATTCGTTTGTTCTTCCACATAGTTCCGTCCAAAGATACAATCACCATAATTGTTTTCAAAGGGTATGTCTTAAGACAGACATGGCGGGTGAGCAAGTTGTCAAACGCTCCTGCGCTTTTTGCATGGACGAAGACCGTGAAGAGTTGGAAGAACAACTGCTTCAAGGTTACATTTCTCCAAAGCAATTGGACAAAGATAAAGGGTGGAGGCCGAACACATCCGACCGCCATTATCGAAATCACATGGGCGAGTACCATATAGCCGCTAACGCATCTTGTCCTGTGTGTACTTCACCTCATCGAGCCGATTACGAAAGCATTTATTTTGCTGACGGCTCACAAAGTGAAGTCATTGCTCAAGAACTGGGCATCAGTGAAAACTTGGTATATCAACACATGAAACATCACTTCCAACCATTGGTGCAAAAAACTGCGGCTCTTGAGATAGCATCGTTTGCTGTTGGCAACGAACTTTCTTTATTGCGTAACAATGCTGAACATTTGAATCATAAACTAACAGAACTGCTTAACGAAGGCACTGTTCATGAAGATGGATTTGTTCGTGATGCTGTTGCTTTGCATAAAGAAGTAAGAGAAACCGTCAAAGACTTGATGCGCTTCCAAGACCAATGGGGTCCACAAGGTGAAACACAGCAAGTCAATCAAACATTCAATATTTTGCAGGTCGAACTGAACAAAGAAAGTCCTGAAACGTGGGCAAGAATTAAATCACAATTGCAAGAAAATATGGGGGTTGAATAATGCCAATGATGGGAAGAGGTTCTGACACCCGAATGTATGCACCACGTAGTGAATCGGAAACGATGTACTCGTCGGCCAATGAGGACGGCACAAAGTACAGTGGTAATACTCCTGAAGAAAAGGAGAAGAAAGAAGAAAACCGCAAGTTGCGAGCCGAAGAACGCAAGCAACGTCGTGATAAAATCAAGCACATCAAGATTCGTTCATCACAGGGATTGAAGGGTGAAGAGTCACCTGTTCCTGAAGATGACAGCAACAAGCAAGATGACGAGCGTGAGATTAGCCTACAAGGTGGCCCAGCAGGTAGTCGTGGTAATCTTCTCGACCTTGCAACAGGTGCAAAAACGGGTACAGGTTCAGCAATGACTGGACCGTTGCCGATTGCAATGAGTGAGCCAATGGAAGGTGCTTGGAGTACATTACTAAAAGGTAAAATACGAAAAGGTACAGAAGATTGGCATCATGAAGCCGCTAACAAATTAAGGCATATTTCTCATTCAAGAGGGGAACCTATGTCTTATGAAGAGTCATATGAAGAACTTGATAAAATGCACCGAGATATTTTAGAGCAACTTGGGCATTCTGAAGAAGTAATTCAAAACCAACTTAATAGTCAAGGGTTTTTAGACGATAATAGAGATTATGATTTATGGGAAGAGGTTATGTACCCATTAAAAGAAGATATTCATTCAGTTTACCAAGATATGCTCGAAAGCGGAGAACTATTACCTTTTGATGATAATTGGCAAAATAAACTCGCAAGTAAACCGATGGAGGGTGCTTGGAGTTCGCTACTCAAGGCTGTGCTTGGTGACCAAAGAGGCGTTGTGTTTAACCCTCGATTCAGGACAAGTGAATCGCCAAATCAAAGAGATGTACGTGAGGGTCAAGCACAAGGCATGGTTGGCTCAAGACGTGCGGCTGGAGTACCCGCACAAACTCGTGCAAGACAAATGACTATGGGTCAAAAAAGATTGGACGCAGGTATAGATAAGAGACTAATGTACAGTGACCCTGATTATTACGATTACTTGGTTGCTCGTACTCAACTTCCTCCTTCAAAGCAACAAGAACTACCTTACCCTGCTGTAGAAAGAAGAAACATTGAACGGTTAGGCGGAGGACAAATGCAAGGTGGACGACGTGGCTCGATTGCTCAACGTGCAGGGTTTGATGCAAGCCCAGCACAATTACACAATTTACAACGTCTTTCTACAACAATGATACCTCAAAAATTTATGATGAGAAATGATGCAATTGATTATTCAGACTTAACTCCATCACCAGTACCAAACATGGTATATACTTCCGATGGTACTCTTATTCCCGACCCTCGTCTTGAACAAAAATCCAGTGATTTTGTTTTGGTGTCTGATATTCTTAAGCGTGAAACACCTAAGAGTATCGAATCACGTCGTCGTCGTGAAAAGCGACAACAGTTTCGACCATCAACAGGTCAATTCAAGCGACCACCCGGTGGTATGAACCCTGTCGGTGCAACCATGCGTCGATTCCGAGCACGTATGCGTGGTATCAAAGGTGGTAAGAAAACAGGTTTGATGAAGCCACACTTGTCTGTTGAGATGAGTCACCGTGGTATTGCAACAAAGCAACCAATGTCGAAAGACCCACAGAAGTATCGACAATACATGGGTCAATCCGAGGCTCGTAAAATACTTGGTAATGTACGCTCAACATTTTCACCACACGCTCGATACGGTGAGCGTTCCGTAACAGCAGGTCCAACAGGCGCAGGTCGCCTCGGTGGTTTAATGCCCGGACAATCAGGACAAATGCGACAACCTTCGCTCAAACAAATTGGTGTACGTCGTCCACGACTACGACGACCTCGTAATCCAGTTATGGCTCCCGCACCACCGATGGGTGTACCAAGTCCACCAATGCAAGCACCATCGAGTATCTCATCATTACCTCAAGCATCGACTCCAATGATGATGAGTGAGGAGCGTGCAGAAAGTGATTTGCTCAAAGGTCGTCGTGTAAATTCGTTAAAGTTTCATAAAATCAATCTTCTTCGTCGTTTAATAGCAGCACAAGAACGTGCTGAACGTATGCGTAAGTCAATGCAAGGTACACGTTCAGCAATGGAAAACGGCCATGTCCCAAGCCACCCTGCGGGTGTACGTGCAAAAGACGAAGAAGACCCTGAAGGTCCAACCGAAAATTTGGAAACAGATGCAAAGCGATTTGGACTTGACCCTGCTGGATATTTAACCTCAAAGCGGGGGCACATGGGATGATACGTATTCAACCTCCACGTTTGCTCAAAGCATGGAGTATGATACTTCACCCACCCGAAGGACCAGTCAATGTTCGCAATCCACCTGCTCCAACATTTCGTCCACCGCATGAGCCTGATATTCCCGCTTTTGCACACAACGGTCGTGGAGATGTTATCGAAGGTGAGTTTGATTCAAGTTCAGGCCCGTTAGCGTATAAGACACAACACGGTAATTTTTATCACGGAATTGACGCTTTAGCGATGCAACTTGCTGATTTTTTGAATAAAACAGGTAAAGGTGACATAGACCCTGTTGCAGTCATTAACAAGGCTATTGATAATTTTAATAATTCTCACACACATGGACATCATCACGAACTACCACCGTTTGATAATTTAGCATGGCGAAAGATACGAGCAAATCAACTACCTGCTGGTACAACATCAAAAGACGAGGAAGGAAAAGAAATTACTGACCGTCAAAGTCGTACACACAACAATACGTTGATTACAACACTTACCAACAAAAATCCAGACCAAACACCGCATGGTCGATTTATCGAATCGTATTATATCCCGTTTCATCAAAATCTATTTCATTTGCTTCAAGACATGGGATATGAAGACCGCCAAATCAAAGGTGCGCTTAAATCAGGTGTGACATATCCCTATGTCTATGCAAAACATACTGCACCGCAGGGTTGGGCGTATTCAAGCAAAGGAGAGCACCCTGATACGTACACCAGTGAAATGATGGGGAATGCCCCTGAAGGATATTTTCCTGAACAACAAGGTGTACATACATGGGAAACAGTGCATCACTTACCTGACATTTTCTTTTATCCATCAAAAAAGAATATTGATAGAGATATTATGAGTGGGGGTGAAGCACCGACCAAACTTATATCGGCGGCTCACGCCATGATTGACCAAGCATTGGAGCAGGGTGGTATCGAGTCCATTCCTAATGTACCAGTTACACTCAACACAGGCACACTTGGCGCACCAAATATGATACAGCGACCACTTCGTGAAATCCTTGGTAACAACGACCTCAAGGAAGCACTTGTTAAAGACATGGCACATGTACCTGCTATGATGTATTTGTTTGGACGTAGTTTTCAGGGTAGTTTCAAAAAATTGTATAACTACATGATGGAAAAATATGGTGCACCTGAAGATTTACTTTCAGCCGAAGAACATGGCAAGTACTTCAAGGCAGGGGAAAAAGGCGGTCAAGGTTTGCACAAAAATGCAAAGCGTGTCATGTCGGTTGCACGTTCTTCGGGTCAAGGAGAAAATGAAAATCGTAGTAAGTTCGGTGAACATCAAATTTCATCCGATGAACTTGAAGTCATGGGGCTACCTTACAGCGAACAGCGACTTGGACAAGTAGACCGATTTCGTAACGTCATTGAAGCATTAGCCAATCACCAAGCAGAAGCACGAGGCCACACTGTGCAAATGGGTATTGGTGAAATTCCAACAGACCCAATGCGAATGCAAAACATACACGGTTATCCCATTCGTGACCCTGAAACTGGTGAGTTTCCTGCACCAATATTGGATGAACATATGGAAGCGTATTTTCACACTATTGATGATTTTGCGCCAAACAAAGATGAAATGTCCCAGCCGGAAGGTGTACCTCCCGTTGAACAGGCAAGAACACCTCCGCCTGTTCCAGCACCACAGCAAATTCGTCCTGATGTTCAACCGGCTGGGACACCTACTCCTGAATTTCAGCAACTACGACCCGGTATTGCTGACTTTACACCAGCACAATTTCGTGAAATGTTGCAAATTGCAGGGGCGACTCGACCGCAACCAATTAGTGATGCCCCTTTGACTGAATTGGAAGCAAGGTCACAGCAAGCCTTATCAGACCCACGCCAACGTCTGCTGACTGATTACATGAAGGCCGAGGACATGCATCTCCCACTTATGGACAGACTGATGAAGGCTCTTGAGCGTATGCAATACAAAGAAGCGAGCCTTGATGGTGACGTTTCTACCCACATTACTCCATCTCTACAATCACCGGTAAATCTCGCAAAATACACAGGATTGACCAGTAGTGAAGTTACGGCGATACAACATACAATGGGCGACTGGCATAACATTGCCAAGTCGTACAATGTCAAACCTCAAGTTGTAAAAATAATAAAGATGAATTTGAGGTGAAAGTATGTCGAATAAACCAATTTTAGTGCTAAAACAATCAGGAGTTGGTATTCAGCAACTCCAGCAAGTAGGTGGTGGACAAAGACCAAAAATTAGTGATTTAATGCAAACTATTGCAGCACCAAGAGGAAAAGTTCGTTTGCGAGATAGAATAGGTGCAGGAGTGGGTCTTGGGCTAAAAGGAATTGCTGGTGTAAAAACTGTAATGGACACAGCACATCGAATGCAAGGTGGTGACCCATTAGCGGCATTACAAGCGGGACAAGGATTTGAGGCTAATGACCCTACAAGATTTCTTAGTAGTACTACAAATGCAGTACAAGAAAGAAATGCAAGACGCACTCAAAGGCTTGATAGAGAAAAAGAAGCAATGCGACAACAACGTGCGACTGAAAGAGCACAAACGCAAAGACAAAATGAAATCATGCAAAATCTTTCACCACCGATGAGAGCAAAAATGGGTTTATCTCCTCCCCCTGCACAACGAGGACCGCCGCCACGTATTGGACCATCTCCTCGTTTAAGTAAACCTACTAATGTACGAGTTTTACAACCCGGTGAACAACAACCTCCAAGACCTGAATTTATGAATTTCCCAGTGTCTTCTACAGCCCTACCTCCTCTTCCAGCACATGTACAAACAGGTGCAGAAATGAGTGGTAATCGGCCACAACAACCCGGACTAATGATGCCCACACAAGCACCACCAGCAGGTGTAACCCAACCTGTTGTGGAGCAAACGGCAGGTGCGTATTCGGATGTAACAGGCCAATCTATGCAAACGCCCGGTGGACCTGCTGTACCGCAACAAACAACCAGTGTACAAACACGACTCCCTCGTGGTGGTCCACTTAACGCACTACCACCTGACATGAGTTCGCCAGCACAACAAAGAGGTCCACCACCTGCACAGCAACAAGGACAACAACAGTTCAATCCACAACAACAGTTCAATCCACAACAACCGCTTGACCCAAGTATGTTCTCAACTAATCCTACTGATGCTCAAGCATATGCCGCTTATCAAAGACTTCAAAATCCAAATCAATTACAAACATCCAACGATTTTGTACATGATTTGTTTGACACAATGGGTACGTATTTGTATAAAATGACCCCTGAAGAAGCAGGTGCTTTTGCAGTTGATGTATATCTTAAGATGTGAGAGTGAATAAATGAGCGAAGACATTCAAGCCTTCATTAATGAAATGGATGCAAAGATGTCGGCAAAGTCGTTTCAATATTTCTTTGAAAACATACTTGGGTTTGATTACTCGTATCACCATGAATGTTGGGACAAAGGATTGGAAGAAAACCGATACTACTGTGTCAAAGCGAGTCGTGACCACGGCAAGTCTGTTTTCTTTATGTCGTACGCTCTATGGATAGCGGCATTTCGACCCGGAACACACGTCATGATTTTTTCACACTCACTTGAACAGACACTTGAACACATGCGTTTTATTCGCAATAACATTGAATCAACACCTATTCTACGTGAATTGATTCCACAAGGACGACCGTGGAGAAAGACATACTTTGAGTTTGCAAATGGAAGTCGTATGATGGCAAAGTCGGTAGGTGGAGGTACTCGTGGTTTCCACCCTGATGTGGTTGTATGTGACGATATTCTATGGGGTACAACGGGTACTGAACTACAGCGTGCGGCTGATTGGTTTTACGGTGTCTTACTTCCTGTACTGCACCACACAGGTCGCATGATGATTGTCGGTACGCCGTTTTCGTACAACGATTTGTACGCTGAACTGGAAGAAAGAGATGCTTTCACCGTTGAAACATACCCTGCCATCAATAACGAAGGCGAAGCACTGTGGCCTGAACGATGGAATCTTGAAGCACTTGAACACAGAAGACTCTCTATGCCAGCAATTCAGTTTTCTCGTGAGTATCTTTGCGAACCGATTCACGACGTTGCAAGTATGTTTCCAAACGACATATTGGAAAAGGCTCGTGACAAAGACTTGGTGTTGCTCGATAGGGCTGAAACCGATTACGACGAAGAAGGTGAACCTGTAGGAGTCTTTGGACAACACTTCATTGGATGGGACACAGCGATTGCATCGGATAAGAACGCTGACTTTACTGCTATGATGGTACTTCGCACACCTCCTAATGATAATGTAAAACAAATTGTAGGTATTGTTCATGAAAAAGGATTGGGTGGTGCGGCGCAAAAGAAACACATTCTATTGCTTAACAATCGTTTCAAGCCCGATTTGATTGAACTTGAAGGTAACAACTTCCAGCGTATGTTTGCGGCTGAACTCAAAGATATGCGTGAAGATATACCTATCAAGACGTTTATGACAACTCGACAACGCAAAGAAAGCATGTTCATGTCATTGTTGATGGCATTTGAGCAAGGACAGATTCGTACACCGTATGGTGATGAACGCAGTCGTACTTTCACACATAAACTTGAACAAGAACTTAATCGCTTTGGTATGCAAAAGAACGGTAAATTGGAATCTGTTGGTACGCACGACGACTTGGCTATGGCATTAGCATTAGCCAATTGGGGTACGAAAGAGTTCCGTGGCACAGTCGTATTACTTGATGATTGGATGCCCGGATTTGGCGATTGGCTTGACAATACCGTAGGTGGAAAAAACACAGGAGGGTGGATGATACCATGAAAATAGGAAATCATAATTTCATGTTTTGTGGTATTTGTATGCTTAAAGGAAAAAGACCTTTTGGGTTTTGTGAATTGTGTTGGATTGCACATGGAAAACCAAAAGGTATGAATGGCGAGGAATGGCAACAGGTGGGTGGTGAATTACATGAATTGTGATTGTGAACATTGTATAGGAATGACATCAGCATGGGACATGCTTGAAAAAAAACTATGTCCAGCAGGTAAAGCGGCGGCCAAGCGCAAATTCAAAGTTTATCCATCAGCCTATGCGAATGGCTGGGCTGTGCAATACTGTAAGGGTAAGTTCCGTAAGAAAAAGGGGAAGAAGAAATGAAACTCAAAAAGCCCTCATGTTGCTGTGGCGGTACTAAAGATACGCCCTGCGTTTGCATGATTGAAGGTAGGCAGTGTTCAGCAAAAGCACCAAAATGTCCTTGTTATCGCTTAATGGACAAGCAAAAAAATATTAAAAAAATGGTAAGGGTAATATGAGTCGTTGTTCTTGTTGTGATGATGTTCTTGTTATCAAGAACTTGAACCGTTGGTTTAAGGAAAAGTGGGTAGACGTTTCACGTAAGAAAAAAGACGGTACGCACCCACCTTGTGGTCGTAGCAAAGCCAGTAAATCAAGCAAAGGTTATCCAAAGTGTCGCCCAAGCGTCAAAGTATCAAGTAAGACTCCAAAGACCAGTGGCTCAATGAGCGAAGGTCAAAAGCGTGCGGCTACGAAACGCAAGCGAGCCAAGAAACAAGGTGTTGGTGGAAAGCCAACAATTGTCAAAATGCCAATTGTAGATACCGATGTACCCGGTCTTCGTATGGCGTACAACTTTGACTCCAGTGAACCAGTTATTGGTAATCAACCGTATGCTTGGGGCAAAGAAGATAAAATTACACAAATGACACCAAATGAGTATTTTGATGTTTTAAGTCAAGACCATGATGCACCCTTTGTACCAAATAAAGATGCAAAGTTTCGATGGGACGGTAGGCAATTTACTGAACACGGCGGAAGTCGTGAAAACATTGCTCGTATTCTTCAAGGAATTAAAGCAGGTATGCCAATTGGTATGCCTGAACTTGAATTTAGAAACAATGAGTTTAGCGGATTTCAGGAGGGTGGACATCGAATGGAAGCCCTTCGACAAATGGGACATGGTGATACACCTGTACCCGTATTTAGACACAATAGAGTGGTGAAAGCAATGAAAGATGAAAAGAAAGACATGAAAGGTAAGAAAGGCATGGTAATGGTAATTGCCATTGGTGCTAAACCAAAGAAAGTCGGTGTAAAGAAGAAAAAGGACTAAATGATTGGTCAATGGAGAGGTCAATATGTGGGGTAGTGCATTCGTGGGCGACACCTATGATGTGCCTATTCATTTTTCTGATGAGTTTTCCAACATGGTCGTCAAAGCCTTATCTCAGCACCCACATTTTTCATATGAAAATTTACCAGTCGAAGTTTCTTCTACTTTAATGATTAAAGAAGATTTAAAGAAATACTCGTTTGCAAAAAACGGTGATGGGTGGCTTGAATCTACATGGGGTAAAAGTGCAAACGACATTATTCGTGAGTGCCGTAAAGCCCGTCGTAACGATAAAGCCAACAAGCACTTGTATGATTCAATTATTACTGATGTACGTATGCTCAAAGCGATGGAAGTTGAAGCAACCATCAAACAACTGACTTGGGCTGATGGGCTTGATGAAGTTATCAAGAGTTTAGGGCTTAATGATAAGTTGCTAAAAGCACTGCGAAAGTTTGGTGAAAGTCGTTCTGTAAGTTTACAAAAAGCGTGCCAACAATTTTTGAAAGCCAATACAGTTTTGAATTTACTTAATGACAAAGTGGACTGGACACCCGAAGACCAAGAAGAATGGGTTAATGCACATCAGTTGCAAAAAGATGCAAAGAAAATGTGGCGCAATGTACTCAAGCAAACCGATAATTTACCACACGTTGATATTCAAGCACTTGAGTTTGCATCTGATGTATTGGAAAAAGAAGGACCGCTATCAAGTCGTGAACTTGTACGACGAGGTGTAGGGCATCTTGAGAAAAACATGACCGTTAATAAAATGGCATCGTTATTGAAATTATACGGTGAAGAGTATGATGTTTACAAAGCAACATCACGAAGTACATATCTAAAATTTGGGTCACATGGATTAATTATCAAAGACATATGGGGTTACATGGCCGGTTCACTTGATTCTGATGGTAGTATCTTTATTTCAGAACGTGGTGACCCTCGTGTAACATTTGTTGCCAGTGGAAACATGGGTAAGCAATTGTGTGAAGATTTGCAAAAGGCTGTTGGTTGTGGTCGTTTAGTAACTGACCAAAAAGTTGCAAAGAATACTCAAAAAAGCATTCATCGTCTTATTTTTTCAGCCAAAGATGACATTCGGCATGTGTTAAAACATTCCATGCCACATATGCGTTTGAAAGACTTACAGGCTAAAGCAATGCTTGCATATGTTGATGAAAAAGACAAACTGCGTAAGAATGAGTTGTATCAATTGGTAACATTTACCAACTGGAAAGACCATCAAACTAAATCCGAATCGTTATTAAACAAATGGGGAGTAGACGCTGATACCATAGGTGGCTATGCGGAGGGATTGTGATGGCGGAAGAACAAGGTCGAATCTCTCGTTTTCTGTCGGCAATCAGTAGTCCTTTTCGTCGTCGTGAAAGCCCAACCCCAACTATGCCGCTTTGGTCAAGTGGTATTCAAGAACCTGTCATGGCGCAGGGTATTACTCTCCCTGCATTGTTTGCGGTAAGTAACGAATCACTTATTTTACGCACTGTACTTTCAAAACTACGTCAAGAAATGTTTCGACGTGGGTTTTACTGGGAGAAGCGTTTTACTGTTAAATGTACAGCGTGTGATGAAGAATATCAACAAGAAATGGAAACATGCAAAGAATGTGGCGGTGCTGTGCGTAAACCCGACATTGATGAACTAACATACCCGAAGTGGTTGCTTAAGCAGGAAAACAGCATGGAGCAATCGTTTCATCACCTTCTTCATGAAGTTGAAAATGACCTTAACATCATAGATGATGCGTTTTTAATTTTAGTCAAAGAGTACTTTATTGACCCTGAAACCAAAGAAGTACAGTTTTACCGAGTCAAAGAAATGGTTCGTGGT
>CENS01033142.1_pt1 | contig 13317 bp, 5 predicted proteins | sample 530201 | NCBI WGS metagenome assembly CENS01 (sample SAMEA2619747, study PRJEB7988) | marine metagenome | biome: marine biome (ENVO:00000447); feature: surface water layer (ENVO:00002042); material: "saline water (ENVO:00002010), including plankton (ENVO:xxxxxxxx)" | depth 5 m | reverse complement strand
TCAAACCGCCACGCTCATCCCACGTCACAACTTTTGCCCAATCAATCGGAATCTTTTGACCATTACAGATGATGTGTTCACTATAAGTCGCAGACTCTGGTATTTCATCAAAGTGTGACTCTCGTTGTGTAACAATGTGTCTATAAGTGGAAGGTCCACACATTCCATCAGGATGCAAATTGTTGTCAGCCTGGAATTTCATAATTGCTTTGACGAGTTCTTCATCATTTTCAACACAACCGAACCAGGTTGAACTCCAACCAAGTTTGTGCGAACTCGCTTTATTGTAAAATATAATGTCTTCCATCACTTTTTTCGTTTCCTTATCGTTCCGCGCAAAACAGATTTGCCGCGAAGTTTGTTTGAACCAGTCTTGGGCTTCCTTGCCTTTCCACCTGCTGATTTACTTTTTTTTGACTCTGCCTTCCTTTTTCTAGCCACTAATTTCTTCTTGTCTTTTTCGCTCAACTTTGATGCTACTTTTTTTGGTAGGCACTTTGAGGTCGTTTTCTTTCCTTTTTTCTTTCCTGTTCCACAAGGAGGATGCCCACCGCCCTTTTTCTTCTTGGCAATGTTTACCCATTTTTCTTCCTTGAACCATTTTTGTAAACTCATTTTTTCTTCTTTGGCTTTGGACCATATGTTCCGCCACGTTTTTTGTATTCTCTGACCAACCAAGCATTTGCATATACACTAGGATAGACGCGAAATTTGTCTTTGGTCGCAGCCTTGACCTTTGCATATAGTTTTTTGTTTTTTGGTACACCAGTTTTCGGCACTTTTCACCTCATAAAATATAAGAGTAGGGAATCCGAAGACCCCCCACCTTAAATACTAACTATTATACTTGAGCAATGAACTCAGGAGCAAAGATAATTTGAACTTCTGCCAAAGAACCGTTACCGGCCTCATAAGCATAGCCAAGTCTAAGGACTACATCACCAGCACCACTTGGCGCGGTAGCCGTTCCTCTACCAGCAACTTCATCCAAATAAATAGCAACACCACGATCAAAAGTTTCCGTAGTTGCTAATTTCACATCAATGATTGCACCATACATGGTATTGCAAAGAATAGTAGCATCAGCGGCTCCAGCGGCTTCTAATGCGACAGCAACAACCGGAGCAGTAGCCAAAGCATCAGCATCTGCCAAAGCAACTTTTCCATTGGATCCGAAATAAAGAACTTCACCGATATCAATTGCTTCAGCAGAAGTGAAATGATATCCCAATCCTTTATTAGGCTGAAGAGATACGTGACCTCTCGCATCCAATTCTCCATTAACCTGCAATGTAGCAGAAACGTCTACTTTAGCAGAAGCATTTAGATCAATAGTCGGAGCAGTAATCTGAACTGTAGTACCAGCATCCAAATCTAATTGACCGTCCGCTGAGGACGCTATTTTTTCTGCAAAATCAGATTGCCCAAAACCAAGCACGGCTTCCGATCCATTCAAATAAATCCCAGTCCCATCAACGTGTGTTAAAAGGGCGTCAGCACCTCCTCCAAAGGCAATCGATTTAGCATCTGCTAGGGTTATATCATGAATAAATGACACAAGACCATCGTTACCAATCTGAATAGCATCGGCTTGTGTTGCACTACCTACATATCCATCGTCTGCAACTTTGATTGAACTTTTGAAAATAGCCAAACCGTCTTCAGAACCATCAAGTGTAAGCATCGTGATGTCAGCGGTGTCATCCGTTCCCTTGAAAATGATATCAGAATTATTTGCAGCCGCATCAATAGTGATGTTTCCAGTAGTAGTTGTAAGAAGAACAGCGGCATCCCCAGCAGCAACATCGTCAGCGGCAATAGAAGACGCAGTAATAGAATCGGCAGAAGTAAGCACGTTCGCATAGGCCATTGTTGCAGATGAACCGAAAGCAACTCGGAACTTTCCGTTAGCAGAGTCAGTATCAAGTACACCAACTTTTACAACTTTGATTTTCATTGAGTCATCGTCAGAATTGGCAGTCAATACATTCTTGACAAATCCACTAACAGAAGCAGAAGGAACATTTGTTGAAGCATCCTTGATGGTGATTGTTGTATTAGGAGAACTAAATGCAGCACTATGAATTTGATACAATCCATCATTAGCAGAATCTTCAGAATCTGTGATTTGGATGATATCATTTGCAGCAAAATTCGCCGTAACATCAGAACCAGTCAGGATTGTTGTTGTACTTGCAACATTCAAATTTCCATTCAACTCATTGTTTTCTGGATCAACGGTAAATACAAATCCACCATTTTTAACAGCATCTGTCATGTATTTTGCGTTCAAGTGAACGAAATTGTCAGCAGTTGCTATCTCTGAGTCAACAGTGGTTGTAGTACCATTTACAGTCAGATTACCAGTAACAACAGCATTACCTGGAATGTTAAGATCATCTGAAGAAGAGGGGATTACTGGTACGATATTGGTTGCATCGTATCCATATACTTTATATGTAGCCATGTGTTTTTTTCCTTTATTTAGGGTGAGAAAGTCACCTATATTATAGACAGAAGAATGAGTATTGATTACAAAACCAATAATAATTAATACCCATTTTGGTCACGAAAACTTGTGAAGAGTGTGAATCCTAAGAACCACCTTGGGCAAATCTGTACCGCCTTGCAACAGATAACCTAGTTGAATAAGATATTTACCGCTTTCCTGTACAGGTGTTAATGTTGCCAAACCACTTGCTCCTACATATACACGCTTTCCTATATCTCCACTTACAGGCTGTGAGTCAAACTTGACCACTGCCACACCACTCTGAACAACCTCCACAATGCTACCAGAAGAGACATCAAAATTTGATATACCGATGACATTGTTGGTGGTATTTTCAGCCTTGGCCAGAACACCGGAGGAATCTCCTATAACTGTTCTGACGATGTGACCAAGATTTAAATTCTCTGTTGCGATTAAATCGTCAAGAACTACTTGCTCAGCATCCCGCCTACCACCACCACTGAAAAATGATGGTGTGAGTGACATTTATTTATCCTTTAGTTAAACTATGCCAGTATAATCTACATCTTACAACTTTCGGCTGATTAGAGCCAGTAGCCAAAAAGCCTGTTGTTGCAAACCAAACATATGCTTTGCTTTTCAATCCTTCGGGTGGTCTGCTTGGGCTAATATCCAAAACAGCGGAAGCCATAGCAGATTGGTCCGCAGGCGCAGCACCACGATCAACATTAATCATAGTTAATGCGCTTTGTGTTGGACCTGCTGCTATATTGAGTCCCAACTCGTCCCAAGTAACATAAGCCTTAAAAGTCGTAGTTGTAGCTGTAGTTGTGCTTGCGCCACACTGTATAATGACTTCTAAATGCGACCATTTAACCATGCCCGCAGGCAACTCCAAAGATGGTTGGCTTGCTCTAACCACCATTGGAACTACATTACCACTAAACACTAGATTAGTATTGTGTTGATTCGATAAAGTTACAGAGGAACTCTCATCCATTTCTAAATAACCACTAGACATATTAAATCTCGTAGTAAAATAAGGTAACTGTCAATAGGGAATCTGTATCTCCTGCACTTGCTCCGGCTTGTTCATCCTTAACAGTAATAGACTGATTAGCACCTGGAACTAAAGATTGAACTGCTGATTCAATTACCGTTCCTGCACTTTCATACACTGTGTTTGCTATACCAATTGCATTTTGTGAGTTGTGAATCACGTTAATGGTATTAGCACCACCTTTTGCGCAGGCTGTACCGGCATATACAAATTTCGCAGACACTATTTGGTATGCAACTGTGGTTATAGCAGGAAGTATTACTGAAGGAGCAGAATTCAATGCCAAAACATCTTCTTTAATAAGAGTAATAGTGTGCTTCTTCAATTTCTTTACTTCAATCGGAGATGATTGACCAAAAAACATTATATCAACATAATCGTCAAAACCAATGGTACAAATGTGTGTTCCATCGCTTTGTTGAAGTTGAAGGAGTTCTCCACCAGTCCCAGCACCTGAACCACCAACAGCAGAAGCATCGGCAGAGTTGAAAATGCGTAACATTCGCCCTTTCAAATCAGGTCCGTTGGTCAAAGCGGCAGGAAGTTTGACTACTCTACCCGCTCCATTTGGATCAATAGCAACAACATCAGACTGAAGTTGAGCACTGTCAGCCGCAGTCGTTTCTGCTAATGAAAGCGAAAATGGAGAGCCAGAGCAACTAATAGTTTGCACTCCGTGTACTAATCCACTCATCGGTCCATCAGATGCAAATTTGAGATCATGCTCTAGAGCACGTCCACTCATAAGTTCAGGTATTTTAGCCATTTCAACTCCTTAAAATAATTGTAGTATCACTGTGTATTATATAATCAATGCGATGTATTTGATTGTCTTATTATATATTACTGTCACCCAGTTGGGCATTCTTATTCTTCCTCTTTCAAATTTTTAAAAATCCCACTAAATTCTTGCTGTAAAATCGCTGGGTCTGATACAGGCTGAACAAATGGCATCCCAAAGACCTGTCCTAATACACCACTGTAATCTGTGTCATCTGTTCTTATATATTCGTCAGCCAGTTGTAGCATCATTATTTTGGTATCTTGGGGGGCTTCTAACCCCTCAAGGTGAATAGCAAGCCCACGCCTAACCATCTCCTTAGCATACTGAGTAACGGCTTCAGTATCTTGAGAGTCTAAACCCCTTTGCACCATCTCGGCTTGTGCCGCAGCAATAAGTTGCCGATTGGTAGTATACCCTAGTTGTTGCATTCCTAAGTCGATAACCGATGCCCCAAACATTTTTTCGAAATTTTCTAATATGTCGATTCGATCAAATGCCTCTAATGTTCGTGCTGGTCTACCGGCAGGCACAAATGGAAATGCCAAAGCCCCCAATAGAGTGGGTTGCATAGCAGGCATCATAACATTAGTCAAAAAGAAATATTTAAACCCGTCGGCTTCAGTTGCTGGACTATATAAACGCCCATCCAAAGGGTTGGGATGTTTAAATTTTGCACGTTCAGCCGTTGCAAGCGTTCTGCCTTCTATTCTTTCATCAACAGTCTGAGAAATAAACTCAATCATCGCTCCTGAATTTTCGGGTCCGATTAATCGATACCCAAATGCATTTTGACTCGCTTGAATTAGACGAGGAGACATTTTTTGATACTTGGCAGAATTTTGCGTGAATGGTAATGTACCAGTCATTGGTATTAAAGACAACTGTGTAACTGGACTTAATGCAGTGGTCAAATATCGATAAAAAGGCTCATTGTCATTACTTATAAATGGAGCGTGAACAAGGGCGTTCATCATAGACATTTGATCATATACGTTTGACATAGGCAAAATTTGTACAGACCTATGACGAAACGGAACACCAACCTGGTCAACATTCCTAAACTTCGTAATCAAAGCAGGAGGCAAAAACATTCTGCCAGTCCAAAACTTGCCGGCATAAAGATCAGAGTCTCCATCACGAAAAGCCATTTCTTGCATGTCTTTGGTAAGTCTCATCCAACCCATAATTCTTTCAGGATTTTGTAGAAGTTTCTTTGTCATAAATGCAGCATTTTTTCTCATAAAAGAATAGAACAAAACGACATTACGCAAATATTTCTTTTCAAAATCGGACAAGTCTGAATAGTCAAAATACAAATTTCTGACCTTTGCAGCGGCTTCTTTTGGAGAAACACCCATCTCCAACTCATCCATAAACATGCCCATCCGACCATACAAATCATACATTTCAGAGATTTCCAAAGCACTACGCATAACCTTCTTAAATCCAGTCTCGGTCTTACCCAAAATGCTACTGTCAGGATATAATAGCCTCAATTCAGATGCTACTATTTGCCCTGTCTCTTCACGAACATATGTTGTCAAAACATCGTGCGTTTGCATTAAATCTAGAACTTGATCAAAGGTATAAACTTTCCCTCCTCTGGTCATCAACATAAAGTTGTTTTTCTTGGGTCCTTTGTTTTTAATAGCAGAGTCCAAAAGTTTTTTGAAGCCATAGCCAACAACAACCCCCCCTATGACACTAGATTGCAAAGCCACACCCGCACTCAAAGCACCTAAACCACCATAGAATCCTAACTCTACACCAACACGGGAACTTAAACTTGTTTCCTGTATGTAGTCAATCATTTTAACAATCTGCTTTGGTCGAGACATAGCTGTTGGACCACGATATTGAGCAAATCCTCGCTTACCATTTGTAAAACTAATATCCATCCCTTCGGCTAAGACTCTAGCAACTTTCGCCCCAGCAAAACCAAGTATAGGACTACCAGTAAGATGGAATGAGGCAAATGCCGCAGCACCCGTGGCAACAGTGCTAAATTTTGTACCACGATCTAAAAACTCTTGATTTATCATTCCAAAGAAACTTGTACTCCAATACTGAAAATTTGAAAAAGAAGTAACAGACATTTTTATGTTGGCTGATAATTTTGGAATATCAAGTGTTTGGGCTAGAAGTCCCAACGATTTATTCAGAGTCTCCGCTGTAACATTCCCTCTATATTCATCTGATTCCAAATATTTCCTCAGATCCTGAGCCTCTTGAAAATAGGCTTTCATTTTACGCTTTGAGTTGTTGGTAAGTTGCACTTCTCCAATCTCGTCTAGTAATGAAGTCTGTGCTTTGTTAAACATCTCACGAACATCATTGATAAACTTTTTATTTACATTCCTATCTTTTAAAGCCTTCAACACTGTAGATTCTTTTATATTCTTGAGGGCAGGAATGGTAGCCAATGCAGCCGCTATACCCAAATAAGGATTTACCAAAAAACCTACGCCAAAACCAAAACCAACCCCAATCGTCACACCTGCAGCTAAACTTTTTTCTACACCAATTTTTCTATCACTTTGAAATTTTTCAACAATGCTGTTCAATTTTGCTTGGTCTGCCGGGTCTAGCAAATGATATGTCTTTTCAATAAATCTCAAATGAATTCCATCTGCGGTTTTTTTATTTTCCAAAAAATCTGTACCAGGCATTATTTCCCCTACCAAAGCAGATATTTTACTACGAACCATATCAAATTTCAATGCTTCATTCGAAGCCACTAAGCCTGCAATAACAGTAAGCACTCCAGGAGTCATAATCGGAAACAATAAACCCAAGAGACTCAAAGGTACAGTAAAGCCCACACCTACACCTACAGATTTTTTAAACACCTCACGAAGGTTCTCCTTACTTTTTTTAGAATTTTCAAGAATCAATTTTTTTATATCAGGAGTAACTAAGTCTGTTTTAATGCGACGTTCAGCCTCATACATAACCATAGCGTCCATCATCTCGCTTTCTCCGAACCTACCCAAAGACAGACTCCCCACAACATCATCTTTTATTTTCTGCAACCCATTTACAAAATCGCTTGGTAGGATGTAGGTCTGACCGTTGATTTCAAAATTAGATACCAGTTTTCTGTTTGCCATTATTGGCAGTTCTAAGTCCTTTAAAATTTCTATGGCTATTTGATATGCCTCTAAGTTAAGAAGCGAGGAGTTTGCGCTTGGCAACTCACCATCAACAATCAACATACCATTACCCTTTTCTGGTATATCTGCTGGTACATTTTTCTTATATTGACCGCTTAGTATTTGTTCGATATAATTAGTGACTTGCTTTTTAAATCCTTCCATATCATCAACAAAATAATTACCATACTGTTTTCGTCTGTCTGCCAATCTTGACTCTAAGTCTAGGAACGAACTACTTGCTAATCTGTCTGCCAACCGACCTGTTGCCAAACGTTCGTGTGTCATTATGGCTAAACCGCCCAATACAGACAACATATCGTGCCGACCACTCTTCGGCTCTACGGCCAAAAAATTGTTTAGTATTATAGGTTCTGTCGCTAAAAACGTTTGAATAGATTGAGCCTCTTCTCTAGATATAATTTCAGCAACAACTTCAGAAAGTTCTGATAAAGTCAATTTCGAAGATAGTTTGTCTTTGATACGACCCAACTGAAACTTTTCTGCGTCTACAACAAACCCATACCCATTTGCATATAAATATTCTTTTGCAGACTTTAGGGTCAAAACTTCCCCAGTAGCCTTGAAGGATATTTGCCCTTTTTGGTTAGTGTTAAAAATGTCTTTTGTTGTTACCCTTCTTCTAATTATATTTACGCCAGGTTCATGTAAAAAACGACCTTCAAACAACAATGTAAGTAACTTCCTACTAAGAATATTGACTTCCTTAGCAATACCAGAAGAATTGAAATCGTATCCAGTAAAACGCCTAAATACTTCATCCCCAATTGAATGTAAGTAGTTGTGCCGATTTATTAGACCCTCTTGAATTTGGTTTATAGCGACGTGAAAAGAAGCACCGTCTTCTGCGCTCATAACGTGTTTGGTGTTTACATTCCCCTCTTTTGTCTTCAAATAATTCGTTAGGGCATTGCGAGCCTGCTTGATTGAATGAACTTCAGCATCAGATATACCGAATCTTTTGCTAGTAAACACATTTTCAATTTGGTCTAAGCGTTCGTGTGTAAATAGTTCAAAGATATTGAGGTTTTTTTCAACCCCTTTTTCGACAATATCATCATACATTCTATAAAATAAACTTAATTTTTGTCGATCTACTCTTTCCAGTTCAATCAAATTCTCTTGTATAAGCAACTGTACAGATGTAATTCTTTTGTGTGTATTGTTCCTAAATAAGTAAGCATCTACTACCTGTTCTATTTCCGCTTCTGGGGTATTAAGTTCTTGTAATCGTTTGCGTATGTTTCGAGATTCTTCTCCAGCAAGTGCGACTTCCCTTAATTTGCGACTAATTTCAGAAGATGTTTTTTTAATTTCACCAACATACTGTGCAAAAAATGGTTTTATCGATGGTGGCAAGTCTATCAAAACATCATTCCTAGAAAAGATATTATCTAAAGGTTTGATGATATCTGCAAGTTTACGTATACTTTCATTAAACTTATTTTGCTCCAGCAGATAATCTTTTAGTTTTTTCTTTATTGTTTGATAAAATGTTTTATTTGTTTCCACATCAAACGCTTTGTTTGAAAAGCCAAAAGGAACCTCACGCTCGCTCAATGCCCCCTGAAATTTGTTGTATTCATCAAAGGTAATAAAGTTTCGTGATTCAGGATTAAACACAAAATCAACCAAACTTTGTGGGAAAGAACGATTTACGTCGCCAAGGGAATTTACTACAGACACAAACTGTCGCTTGGTGGTTTCATCAAAGTTTAGACGTTGGTTCTCACGCATACTTTGCTTGTGATCCTTTCCGAATATTATGTCCAATTGATTATTTACTTGTGTCTGCACCTGATTTCTAACGCTCTCTGGTACAAAATGATTAGGAGTTAATTCTACTATGTTTTCCGCAGCCAATGACTGAATAATGTTTGCTAATCCACCACCCTTTAATCTTGCACTGGGATTTTGCTTGTAGTCTTCTACTTCTGCTAAAGCATACAAATTGGTTAGCAAAAAAAGTGGGTCAATCTCATCTCCAATCTTTATCTCTCCGTACCTATATACAGGATTATTGTTTTCATCAACCGCAGATCGTTGTAATTTTTTAACGGACGGTAATTTATTCAATTGCTCTAATAATGCCTTCTGCGTAGGTCTAGACAACAACTGCCTTTGTCTAGCAACTACTTCTTTCGATGGTTTAGCAGCTATAGCCTCTAAAGTGTTTTCGTTGGGTGTAATCCTCACCCTGTTTTTCGCACGGTTTTTCCCTATTACTACCGACTGTTGTATTGCCTTGCCATGTGGATTAAAAAGGGTATTCATTTGTGTTTTTAAACCATCTGGCATAGCCTGTCTGTGCGCCAAATCAAACCACCTAGACAAATACCCAATCGAATGGTCAAACATTGCTCTTGTTCGCAAATCAGGAGCAAGGTCAGTTTTTATATAATATGTGAACTCCGAAGCAAATTGTTGTGCTCCCTTTGTTGTCAGCCTACCACCAACTGAATCAAAATGTGACGACAAATACTTGTATGCCTTATCGGGCATTATCATCTCTATAATATTTGCATTGGTAACCAAAAAGTCATTAAATGTCATGGAGTCCGACAATTTTACTCTCAATCTATTACCGTCTATCTCAATTTGAGATACAACGTCACCTTCTTCTATTATTGCTCTCTCCAGTTTCGGTTTCCCAGACAAGTCTCTTAGATATGGTTGGTGGTGTGCTTCTATGAAACCCATGTCTAAATTTTCAACTCTAAGCCTATGCTCCTCAAACAACAAAGGCAATAACGGAGAAAACTGAGACTGAGGGTGTTTGGCAAAAGATGACTCTAAAAAACCTTGAGGTAGTTTCTTCTCTTGTACAATCTCACCAATTTTGTCTAAATCTAAAGCGAATCCCAACCTTTTTTTGATCTCCTCCACACTATTACCTGCCTGAATCAACTCCTCTTGTAAAACCTTTAAGGTATCATTTAAACCGACACCCTGTTCCAAGGCAACCAATTCCAAATATGTCAATGGTTTGCCCGGCTTGGGTTCAACAAAAACCTTGAAGGTGTTTGGCTCATCAGGGTCAAAGTCTATTCCTAGGTTTTCGGCATCAGTAGGCGAGAGCGTAATCTCTCCACTAATGGGCTTGCTGGCTCTTTTGAGTTGGTCGAGACTAACGTTTTCAATTTCATCGAGTCCTTTAATTTCGAACTGAACGTAATCTTTGAGGGCTTCTTGGAACTCATATGCTACTCCTTTTGTATACATGCTTTGTTGATAATCTTGTTTTACACTTGGGTCTACAGTGTCAAAGTCTGTGGACTCAAAATATTCAAAGTAATTTACTTTATTAATCTCACGGTTGACATCAGAAACCGCTTGAATAAACCCTTCCTCGTCAATCATATTTATGGATTCAGGGATTACTTCTAGCACTAATGCCCCATACGGAGTTCGCACAGTCACTTCTCCGTCTTCGACCATTTGAAGGATGTGCGATCCATTTAAACGCACCGGGTCTTGTGTTTTAATACTACGCACAAACCTTGTGCCTGTAACGTTAGAAACATTGGCTTTTAATTTTTTAGGAAGTTTAAACGAAATAAACTCATACCTAGTTGGAATCACACCGCTACGGTCAAAGACAACTACCTCTTCTAATGTTTTCCCAAACCTCTCCGCTATGTCTGTTAATATTTGAACACTCTTTGTGTTTTTCAATGACTTTTCAAAACCAATAGAATCAAAACCTAACTGTGCCGAGTCTAATACCATATTTTCTACGTATGATTTCGTTATAGACTCCATTTCCATAACCATATTTTTATAGGAAAAACTGGCAGAATCATACAAGTCATTCATAATCCCCTGCATTCTTCCAGCCCCTTCTGTTTGGTCGGCTGCGAAATGCATTACATCTGTGTGAAGTTGATCTCCACCAAAGGTAAAGACGATTCCTTCATTGTCTTTTTGTAATTTTTCATACTTGTTTCTCTGTATGGCCAGTTCTTTTTGTTTTTGATCGAGAAGGTTGATATCGGCTTGTTGCTTCTTGTCCAAAGTTCCCTTGATTTCATCTATACCATCGATCAGTCTCTGCATCGCTTTTTTACGCAATCCATAATACGTTTGGTCTGTTCGTTTGGGCTGAAACGTTTGGTACATATCATTCGCTCTTTGCAAAGCAACTTTCTGTTCCTGAACTGTTAAGGTTTCGTCAAGTCCAAATATCTTCTTAATGATTTCTAGTTTAAACGATTCATTTCCACTCAGTTGATCCCTACTCAAATAATCAATAGCTGTTCGCACATCTGTGTTTATGGAAGCGGCTAAGTCCTGGCCAAAAAAGCTTTTGGTAGTATCTTTTGTCATTCCTAAATTTAATGCGGGATAAACTTTATTGTTTGCCTTAATCAAATCTGGAGAAGACGCTCCACCAACTTGGTCAAATATATCCGAGAAGTTTTGCAACATATGTCCAGAAGCAGAGTCAAAACCAAATATCTCGTAGTCCTTTGCCAACATCTCAGTTAGAAGCCCAGTCGTTTCGGAAACGCTTAAACTATCCATAGTCAAGCCTTGTTCCTTTCCAAGCATATCTTTATAAACGTTTGCAAACTCTTGCCCCATATATCGAAGCACAGTCGTGTTGATTTTTTCGTTCTCTGCCTCAAACCGCTTAAGAATACTTTTCTTGTGGTCTTCTAATGCTTTTTCAATTACTTTTGGTTTTTTCAATCCCGTCTTCGTCCGTGTGAACGACTCTTGGTCTATACCCTGCTCTATAAATAAATCTCTCAACTTATTCGCCTTGTCTTCAAAGGCTGTTTTGAACTCAACATCTATGGTAGTAGTATCGATTGAAGATTTTCGGTTTTTCCGAACTGGCTTCCCATTAAGCAAATGGCTAATTAGGTAACTTTCTCCGGTGTTTTTAGGCTCTGATGTAACACCAAGTTTTGTCCTAAAGTCTACATATTCTTCTTGCGTCATTTTAGAAGACGTAAGTTTTCGTTTTTCTGCTGTGTATGACTCAAAGTATTTTAGATAGGGAGTGAACTCAGACACTTCATCAACAAACGACATTGATTTTTCTTTAAAGTTTTCATAGGCCGTCGCTCTTTCAGTTATTTGATTCAAGGTGGTATTGACTTGTGTACCAGTTTTTTTGTCTACCAACGTTTCAAACAGAAACCCCTTCTTTTGGTTCTGTACAAACTCTTTACCAATAATTGTGTACTCTCCAACACTAATCACCATTTTCGCATTGTCACGTTTAAAAAACTTAATACTTCCGTCACTTTCGAAATATCCTGTTTCTTCAAAGTCTTTTAGACGCTGCAATTCAATCTTTATGTTGTTGTTTTCTACACGTATTTTATTATCTGTCATTTTTTGGTTTTTTATTATTTCTTCTAATTGATTAGATTTTTCAATTAATTTTTCTCTAGCAACTTTGACCGCTTGTATTTCCTCTTCGTTTTTAGCGATTTTGGGCAACTCAGCAAGTTCATCAGACGGTTTGATAAACCTAACACCCTTGTTGTAATATACTGTAGGCTCTTCTTCGATGGTTCTTCCAATAACATTTCTGAACTCTTCAGTAAGATGTATTGTCATTCCTTGATCATTAACCTCGACTTTTAAATTTTCATCTATGTCATTCAAGTACCCGGTTATTATCTCAACAAACCTTTCTTCTACCTCCGGTAAACTTTTGTTTGCCGCTGTTTCTTTCAAGTTTTGATTAAGGGTTTTGTTTTCCTCTATCAATGTATCCAAATACTTATTGAGTTGTGTTATTTCGTTTTGAGTTACGACCTTTTCCTGTTCTATTATATTGTCTAAAGATGCCAATAAATTTTCACGCTGA
>CENS01002553.1_pt1 | contig 13329 bp, 20 predicted proteins | sample 530201 | NCBI WGS metagenome assembly CENS01 (sample SAMEA2619747, study PRJEB7988) | marine metagenome | biome: marine biome (ENVO:00000447); feature: surface water layer (ENVO:00002042); material: "saline water (ENVO:00002010), including plankton (ENVO:xxxxxxxx)" | depth 5 m | reverse complement strand
AGAATACGTTTCAAGCAGAGTCTGTTTGCAGTGGGTGATGTGAAGTTTTGAAGGAGAGTTTACAAGGCATGGGATGGGGATACTACAGAATATATCCTGAATTGAAAACGGCAAGAACCAACAGTCAAGGGCAACCTGTTGCAAACACACCCGCGGAACAGGTTCGTTCAGAATACAGAACAAACGGTGCAGAATATCTGTTGGTAGGATGTGAACCTCATCGTATGTTTCGTCCAGGGCATGAACCGCCAGGATTTCGTTGGTGGTGGTGGGACAACTCAATGATGCCACATTTGAGATATGTGAATGCAAGTAATCCCAAGGGTGAAAAATGGTGGAGCAGAATAACCTACTGTGGTTGGAGTATGCCACACACTGCTCAAGCGGAGCAGTCACACAGAACTAGAATAAACACAAGACTGGCACAGTTAAGCGATGGTGCCATAACAGAGATAGCAGACATATGGGGTGGTTGTGTGGCCACTAGACCAGTTCATCGCAAACACGCTCTGGTGTGTGCAAGTTCAGAACGCAATCACAGAGAATTTTATGGTGAAGACAGACGCACATGGATTGATCGTGTTACCAGTAGACTTAACAGTTTAGGATACACTTGGCACGTGAGAGACAAGATTGGCGTAAAGCAACGCAAAATCAATCAAACCACCGATGAATTAATCAGAGGTGAATATGACCTAATGGTTGCAAATCACAGTGCCTGTGCCAGTGAAGGTGTCATACATGGTGTGCCTGTGGTGCTTACTTCAAGTTGGAATGGTGCATGGACAGTGGCAACACCATGGGAATACTTCGCACAACAGGGACAGTATCACACATACACACAGGAACAAATTAATACTTGGGTAACCAAGATATGTGCATACACCTATCACAGAGAAGAATTAATGAGCAATGAATGGATAAAACTGCATCCACAAGCAGGACATTTGAGATGAAACCACAAAAATACAATTTACCAATACCATGGAACAGACACTATGCCAAACACAAACACAAGGCCTTCAGCAAAGGTCAGGAGTGGGCATTCACACATGAAACATGGTACAAAATTTGGCAGGACAGCGGAGTCATGCAATATCGCGGAAGACGTGTGCATGAATACTGCATGGTAAGACTGGATCCAATTGAAGCATGGGGACCACACAACTGCATGATAGTTACACGCAGGCGTTGGTTACAGAAGAGTGCATATGAAAGCATTCATCGTTACCCTGCCAGCGAATGGCATCCTCGCCATGGATACTATGTTCCGCCTGAAACAAAGGAGAGATACAATGTTGAGTGATTACACACACTTGAGAAAAGAATATCCAAGAACTTGGAGAGTATGGTATCGTATGTGCAAACGCTGTGATATACCACAAAAGGGATATGCAGACACAGGAGTATATGAAGACTGGGACTACTTCACAGTAGGTGCCGCAGGTTTCATAAACTTTCTAGATGACATGGGACCAAAAGAAGATATAGAATATGAAGTAATAAGAGATGATGCATTTAGGGATTATGAACCAGGCAATTGTGCTTGGCGTAAAACAGAAAAACGTGCTATAGGACGCAAATGGCATAAAACTCATGCCGCTACAATTTTAAAACGTGCAAAAGCAAACGGTATTGGTCGTCACACACTGTACGGTAGATTAGAAAGAGGTTGGAATGAAGAAGATGCAGTTTCATTACCGCCAAGTAAATTACCATACAAAAGCAGGGTGGTATAATGTTTGAAGGAAAAGATCCATATGAAAGATTGGTTGAACTTGAACGTTTTGCAAAAGCGGCGGATCAACACATAGCAAACCTATTGCGTAATCAAACCCATATGGTTAAGGCACACAATGCCAACACAGACAAAATAGATCAATTGGTAAAAACAGTAAATGAATTGCGTTTTGATGTGTTGAAACTAGAAACACTTATAAAGGAGATAAGAAGATGAAACTACCAGAACGTTCAGATAGATATCTGTGTCCTACAACAACTATAACTGGTGTAACACTGATGGTGTTGCATCTCACCTCAACTGTTACGGGTTGGGCATGGCCATTTTTATATGTAGCACTGTTGTTCATGGGCCATTCGCAAGAATACAAAGATTTAAGAATATGGAAACCCTAATGGAAGACAGTCACTACACAGCATTTCCCAATGGTCAAAAACGTCCTAGAGTACACGTGATTGGCAATGGAGACAGCAATCACTTGTTTGACGTACAAGCAGAATACAGGGTAGGTTGTAACATACCACAACACGGTATACCTGTGAATTGCATAAGCATGGTTGATGTAAATCCAATCATGTGGGGCAAAGACAACAAGTGGCATCCTCATGTGCCTGTGCTTTGCACACCAGATGTAAAAAACTATGCAGTAAAAATGAATAGAGAAGGACATTGGTTTGATGTTTACAAAAAGATACACAGATATTCAGCAGGACATCAAGCAGTTAATCATCATGCCGGCATGACTGACGAAGTTCATATGTGGGGTTTTGACAGCATATGGACAAATGAATATTACAGTCAAATGGATGTTATAGTACCAAGACCCAAAAGGCCAAATCTCAATCAACAGTGGATACCACATTGGCAAGAGATGTTTGCAAAATACAAAGACACAGAATTCATTATTCACGCACCACAAGATGCACAACTACCAGAGTTAGGTGACAATGTCAGAAAGGCGTGAAAAGGAATACGATTATGATCGTTGGTTAAAGGAAGGTTACTATTTGCATGACTATGATTTTAAAACAGAAGAATTTGTATTGAGGCCATTGAGTGAAAAAGAAATTATTACACCAAACGAAGCAAGAGGTTTGTCCCCACGCAAGTCTTGACAAGTATCTAGATTTTTTAAGCAGAAAGCATAGAAAACTAGGACACGCAATCTGCCCTTATCTTAAAAAATATAGAGCAAACACCTATAATCTATATGTTGACAAAACCAGCGAACTGTCTGCACGACTGCAAACTGTTTGCAGTATGTTAGGTCCCCTACACATTGAAGCAGTGGTGTTGTATGGTTTTAGAATGAGTTATGAAAGACTAGAAAAGATTACAAACACAGCAAACAAAAGATATGGTAGTTTGGGTGTTACTGTTCTGCGTATGCACCCTGACACAGATGAATTTCCTTTGCCCGTAAAGTACAACTATAAACAACCATTGATAATTGTACAGCGTACCAGCACACTAGAACGTGCAAGAGCACAACTAAAACAGTCTAAATACTACGATAACTGGAGTGAATAACTAAATACTGTTGGTACAAATAAAACCAAGGAGCAAGTTTCATGGCCATTACACTAAGACAAGAGTCGCAAACAGGAGCAACTACCAAAGGTAGTTCACTTACTTTTGCAGAACTAGACAATAACTTTATTGATCTATTAACAAACAAAATTCAACCACTACAAGTAGACGCTGACACAGGATCAGTTACACTTGGTGAAGCAACGTCAAATGGTGTATTCACTTTAACAGGTGGTACAAGTATTTCAACAACAGCAGTACAAGACAGTGCAGGAGATACAACAGTAACTATTGCATACACAGGTGGTGCTAGTGGTATCAACAATATAGTAGAAGATACTTCACCACAACTTGGAGGACATTTAGATGTCAACGGACAAGTAATTGGTGATGGTACTAGAGAACTACTAACATTCACAGAAGATGCTTCAGCAGTAAATCATTTAAACATTGAAAATGAAGCAACAGGAAACGGTCCTATACTAGGTGCAGTTGGTGATGATACAAACATTGACCTAAACTTACTTGCCAAAGGCAATGGACACGTTACTGTAAAAGGAAACACAAATTCAGGTGCAATCCAATTCAATTGTGAATCTAACAGTCATGGCCAGATTGTTAAAGCACAACCACACAGTGAAGCAATTACAAATGAATTGCTTTTACCAAAAGGTAGCAATTCAACACTTGTTTCAGAATCAGCGGCGGCAACACTTACACAAAAAACTTTAGAAGATTACAAAGAAACAGTTTACACAAGTGGTAGCACAACAGGCACAATTACTCCAGATGTAGCAAACGGTAATGTTCAAGCAATAACACTAACAGGAAGTATCACTTTCAATGCTTTTGCAAATGCAGAAGCAGGACAGTCAATGACATTGATTGTCAAGCAAAGTTCATCAGGTGGAGAAACACTTACTTCAACTATGAAATTTGCAGGTGGAACAAAAACATTATCAACAGGCGCTAATGAGATTGACATCATATCAGTATTTTACGATGGAACTACATATTACGCTTCTTTATCAACAAACTTTAGTTAGGAGTTCAATATGCCATTAGGTGCAAGTAGAATAAATTTTTTAAGTAAATCGTTGGCGGTAGCGGCAACACCAGACTACACAGTTCCAACCAGTGCGTTTACAGAAGATGCTAGTACAATAGCATTGTACCATTTAGACAATGCGGACACTGATGCAGGACCATTAGGTTTAGACTTTAACACCAGCGGTGGATTTTCAAGTGGTACTAAAAAGTTTGGTACACACAGTGGAGACCTAACACAAACAGGTGATTACTTTCAATATAACACATCAGGACGTTGGGGTCCTGTTGATGGTAATGGTAATCCAAGAGACTATACACTAGAATGTTTTGTTTACTATGATTCATTAACAGGTGCATCACAAACAAATGATTATCTTACAAACTTAATGCAACCTTTGGGTGACCAAGCAGGTACAAGTTATATTTGGTTTGGATTGAACAGTAGTGGAAAATTAGCATTAAGTCATTACAATGTTGTAAACATACAAGGCACAGATACTTTTGCAACAGGCGAATGGCATCATATTGCATTGACATTTGATACCAGCGACAACAAGTATAGAGGTTACTGTGATGGATTTTTACAATTTACAAGTGGTGCTGTAACACTTACAGCGTCAAACACACCATCCTTTAAATCAACTTATGGTTTAGCAAACGCAGGTGACACAGACGGTTACATAGATGAAATTAGATTGAGTAGTGCAGTAAGATATCCTACATACACTGAACCAACATTTGGTACTTCATTGAATTTAGCAGGCGGCGACTATGGTTATATTGATGCACCATCAGAACAATCAGGATCCAACAGTTACAGTTTCTTTACATGGGTTAAATTTGATTCAAGTAATGTAGGCGATCACAGTTTCATAACAGAAAGTTTTAGAAACGGTAAGAGTGCTTTGAGAGTACAGAAACAAAACACAAAATTTATGGTTGATATGTATACCAGCACAAACAGTCAACTGTGGAGAGCACAAGCGGCATCTACATTTACTGCTGACACTTGGTATGCTGTATGGGTTGCAATGGATCCAAGTAATACAAGTAGACGTGACTTCTACTATCAAGAATATGGTAGTTCTACAGTAACACAAGTTTCAAGTTCAAACAATACACTTTGGACCAACAACACAGGCACATGGGATACCCTATACTATGATTCTACCAAAGACATAGGTATAGGTGCACGTGGTGCCAATGGTGCTGTGGCAATGAGAGGCGATTTAGCAGAGTTTTGGTTAGATATTGCTTACCATGATTTTGGTAGTTCAAGTAACAGACAAAAATTTGTAACAGCAGATGGTTTACCATTATCTTTGGGTAGTGATGGAAGCACACCATTTAGTGCCGCACCTGAAATTTATTTGGCAGGTAGCGACATACTAACAAACAACAGAGGCGACAGTGGCGACAATCCAACTTACTCGGGTTCACCTGGCACTGGCGACGACGTTGGATTATAGGAGACATAGATGCCAAACTTTCCAAGTTTAACACAAACTACAACAAACAACGTAGATGCTCCTAGTGATTTAGTAGCAAACGCAAGACCAAATATTAAAAGCAACATTGACAATGTCAACAGCATTATATCTACATATGATGGTTTAAATTTAGTTGTTACATCACAAACACAAAACTTCAGTAAGCAACAGTATTTTGGTTTGCAAACACTAACACAACCTGACAGTGCAGGAACTTTTGCATGGGACTTATCCAGCAATCAAGTTGCTACATTTACACTTACAGGTAATTCAATACTAGCGGCACCTACCAATCAACAAGCAGGTGCAACTTATATCCTAATAGTAAAACAAGACGGTACTGGTAATCACAGTTTAAGTTTTGACAGTACATACAAATTTACATTTGGTGCAACACCAACAGTTACACCCACAGCAAGTGCCACAGATGTTTTCACTTTTGTTTCAGACGGAACAAGTTTATTAGGAGTACATCTTGAGGCGTTTGCATAATGTTTCCATATTTTTTAGGCAAAGCACCTAGCACATTTAATTCACTTGGACACGCAAGTCAGTTTCTTGCTGAAAAAGTTGCGTACACTGTAGGCGATCAAAACAATGAACATATTGGTGGCACTAGTGGCAATCCTGCAGATTTTAATTTACAATTAGGATTTTGGGCCAAACCACAAACTACAAGTTCAACGGCAACAGTATACAGTTTGCATAATGCTAATATACAAAATGCACATCAGTTTAGGGTAAGACTTAACACATCACGAATTGAAATAGTACATACAGTTGCACAAACAAGAGCAGGTGTTGTTACATTTGTAACACCATTGAATATTACACATACTGCAACATTAACTGATTTTAATCATTTTTTATTGTTGTATGATATGTATGGATCAACGCCAGACAGTGCTAGTTCATTTAATACAGACTTTAAACTTTATGTAAATGGTACTGAAGTTACACCAACAGAAAATAATCACGTATATGAACAAGAAGGCGGTGTTGCTAAAAGTATTGGTACAATAGGTTATATTCAAACAGTTGGTGGAGTAGAAGAAACGTTTGCGTCAGGAAGTGCAGGACCAAGTCAAAATAATTTTGATTTCAAAGATGGTTGGACAGGACAAATCAGCGGTTTCAGTCAGTCAAACAAAACAAGCAATTTGTTTTATCCAATTGCAGATCAAGTTACAGAAGTTTATCCATTATTTTTTAATGGAAGTGGTGATTACATTAGATCACCAGATGACAGTGCAGGCACAGATGACAGCATTCCAGGCACCAAAGTAGACTACACAGGCGTTACAATACCAACAACAACAAGACCTACAGTATAATACCTATACATAATGATTTTACGTAAAATCAAGTAAATATGTACGTTATAACAAACAAAAACCTATAGGAGGACCCACAATGAGTGCGGCAAGTAATTACACAGAAGAAAAAACTTTGGACTTTTGGTTAAAGGCCAATAGTGCAAGTACAACTGCTCCATCAACTGTATATGTTGCTCTGTTTAACACAACAGATTCAGCAGGTGCAATTGACCAAGGAGGAGTATTAGACAGATTAGAATCAGGAACACTTACAGACGAATGTCAAGGTGGTGGATATCAAAGACAAGCAGTTACATTTGGAACTATTTCAGGTGGATCAGTATCAAATTCAGGAAACGTTACATTTCCTGCGGCAACTGATGGCAACTGGGGTACAATCACACACGTAGCAGTAGTAGACAGTGATGTACAATTCCAATCTGGTGACAGTGCTGGACAAGGAAACGTATTATTCTACGGTGCCTTATCTGCAAGTAAAACTATTGATTCAGGCGACACATTTCAGATCACAACTGGCAACTTGACAGTATCATTGGCGTAATTCGTCAACGTAACGGGTACCACCCATGTCAAAGTATGTTGTTGATGGTGCCTATATCGCAGACGATTATGTAACTTCGTCTTATGTAGGCACAGCGAGTGATTTATATGTAACAGAAGGATATGTATCTGGAGTAGTTCTCGCAGATGCAAGTCTATCATCTTCTGCATCAATCACTGCGACTGCAGATGTACTGGTCATAGGTGATGCTAGTGTAAGCAGTTCAGCAACACAAACAACAACAGCAGTAGCGACAAGAACGGGCACAATAAATATAGCAGGTGCCTTAAGTTTCTCTTTAAGTGCTTCTCAAATCAAACGTGGCACCAACCTTTCAGCAAGTTTAGGTACACTAACAGCAAGTGCCGTTGCCACAAGGTCAGGTACCACAACCACTTCAACAACTACAACAACAACTGCAACAGGCGTTCAAACAAAACGCAGTACCACAACTATAAGTTCTAGTGGTGCAACTGTTACAGCGGCAGGATTAGTCAAACCAGGTGCAAGTTTAATTGCAAGTGGTGGTACACTATCTGCAACAGCAAACACCATAGCAGGTGCAAGTGCTGACCTTGTTGTCAATGCACATGATGGCGTAACATTCAGTGACTATGGAACATGGGATCATGATCCAGCACAAATTTGGGGTCCAACATTATTTGTAAATGACATTGGTGTTAAACTATTCATTAGTGCAAGTGGTTCAATTAGCAGTTCATTCAGTGTTGCTGTAGATGGTGATGTAATTAGAGATGGTATTGTTCTTAACGCAAGTTCAGGAACACTTACACTAGACGCTGGCAAATTACATTCAACAGCAAGTGCAGATCTTTCAGCATTCAATACTGTACTCACGGCAGGTACACTTGGTGCAGATGCTAATGCTTTATTAAGCAGTTCGTTCACACTAACAACAAGTGCTATTTTCCAAGTAAGTGGTGTTGCAAATCCAAGTGGTACATTCAGTTTAACAAGCACTGCAAAACAAATACACAGTGGCACAAGCAGTTTACAAAGTAATGCAAGTGTTGATACAACTCCACAAAAAGTAAATGGTGGTAGTGCAAATTTAAGTGCATTCAATACAACTTTAAATGTAGGACAAAAAGCAAGTGGTGGTGTTGCAAATTTATCTGCAACATTTACACAAAGCACAACTGGTATATCAACATTTAGACCAGTGTTTAGATTAAACAGTGCATTCACTGTACCTAATTTGGATGCAGGTATACTAAAACAAAGTGGTGCTAGTATGTCCGCATTTAACACAGTGTTAAGTGCCTTAACAATATATATTATTGATCCGTTTAGAGTTTTTGCAGTTGATTCAGAGTCAAGAACCTTAATAATTGAAGCAGAAGAGCGAAAATTTACGGTAAAACCAGAGAATCGTGTAAATACAATTGAACAAGAAACAAGGAATTTCCAAGTGAAGAGTGAAACAAGGACTTTGAAGACACAGTCACTTACGCTTGTAGAACAAATAGATCCTTTAGATAGGAGAGAAGGTTAATGGCAACACTTACAGGTTTCCAACAAGACAGAGTAGGACATTTTATTGAAAAAGATCCATATGCTGTATTAGATTACACATTGGATTGGACCAATTGGTTGCCATCAGGTTACAATTTAAGTTCAATTACAGTGACAGCAGAAACTATTTCAGGAGATGCTTCTCCATTGGTAATAGATTCATCAACCAACACAAATAAACTTGCAACAGCAGTTATCAGTGGTGGTACTGTTGGTAATGTTTACAACGTTGAATATAAAATTGTAGCAAGTCACAGTCACGCAAACATTCAAGACAGCAGAAACTTTAGAATCAAAGTTGTGGAGAGACAGATATAATGACTGAACAAAACAAAACACAACCTGTGAAAAAGTATAGAACTATTGATAGAGATGTTGTCTATAAACTTGCTTGTATTCAATGCACACCTGAAGAGATAGCAGAAGTAGTTGGAACCAATGTTACAACTATTAAAAAACGTTTTGGTGATTTGATTGAAAAAGGAAAAAGTGCAGGTAGAAAAAGTTTAAGAAGAGCACAGTGGGACAAAGCAATTAATGGTGATACTCGTATGCAGATATTTTTAGGCAAACAATATCTAGGACAGAAAGATACACCAGAAGATGGTAATGCAAAAATACCATTACCTTGGGAGGACTAGTATGCCATTGAGTAATGCACAAGAAAAAATTTGCAGTGACGACAACAGATTTCGTGTTGCTGTTACAGGCAGACGTTTTGGCAAAACGCATTGTGCAATGAGAGAACTTGCCAAACACGCAAGTGAACCTGATCAACAGGTTTGGTATGTTGCTCCAAGTTACAGAATGGCAAAAGGAATTGTTTGGGATCAATTTAAAAATAAATTGAAAGACTTAAGATGGATTGATCAAAGCAATGAAGCAGAATTAAAATTAAGATTAAAAAATGGAAGTGTTATACATTTGAAAGGTGCAGATAATCCAGACAGTTTAAGAGGTGTTGGTTTGGATTTTATTGTTATGGATGAGTTTCAAGATATAGAACCTAGAGTTTGGACAGAAGTATTACGTCCTACACTTTCAGACAAAGGTGGTAAGGCAATGTTTTTAGGAACACCAAGAGGCGTTGGAAGTTGGAGTCATAGTATGTACACCATGGCACAAGAAACTGAAGACTGGGGTTCACACACATACACAACACTTGAAGGTGGCAATGTTCCAGAAGATGAAATAGAACAAGCAAAACGTGATATGGATATGAAAACATTTGATCAAGAATACCTTGCTACATTTAACACATATTCAGGACAGGTATATTACAATTTTGATAGAGACACCACTGTAAAACCTTTTGCAGGAACAGTACATGAAGTACACTGTGGTATTGACTTTAACGTTGATCCTATGAGTGTTTGTATTGCTACTATTGAAGGCAGTCAAGTACACTTTCATGATGAAGTGGTAATGAAAGGTTCAAACACAGACGAAGTTTGTGATGAACTAAAACGTAGATATCCAAATGCAAGAATTATAATGTATCCAGACCCTGCAGGTAGACAAAGAAAAACATCAGCAGGTGGTAGAACAGATATTTCAATCCTACAAAACGCAGGATTCAAAGTAAACGTAAGAAACGCACACACGCCAATACGTGATAGAGTAAACTCTGTTAACAGTAAATTGAAAAACAGCAACGGTATAGCATCGTTATTTGTTGATCCAAAATGTAAACAGATAATTAATAGTCTAGAACGAATGGTATATAAACCAGGTACGTCAATTATAGAAAAAGACGGAGAATTAGATCATATGGCAGATGCAGTTGGATATTTAATAGATTACCTATTTCCATTACGCACTGACTATGAACATTCAGCACCACAACGTTGGGCATTTACTGGAAACGCAAACGCAAGGAGATGGAACTAGATGCCCGTTATTAGAGATAGAGTAATAAAAGGTGATGAAAGAATAGCAATAGATTATATTGTTGACGCCCACGAAGCATACAAACATTATATTAACAGATGGACATTTCTTGGTGATTCATACCAAGGTGGTTATGATTATTTTTATGGTCGTTACCTAGAACCTTACTATTATGAATCAAGAGATGACTATGAAAAAAGATTACGTCAAGTAGCACTTGACAACCATACAAAATCAGTTGTTGGAATATACAATTCATTTTTATTTAGAAAAGACATAAAAAGAGATTTTGGATCAATAGAAAACGACCCTGGTCTAGCACCATTCCTTGCAGATGCTGACCTAGATGGTAGAAGTTTCCAAGCATTCATGAGAGATGCAAGTAGTTTTGCACAGGTATATGGAAACTGTTGGATAGTAGTAGATAAACCAAATGTCACAGTAGGAACAAGAGCAGACGAACTTGCACAAGGTGTACGTCCTTATGTTTCACTGTTTACACCAGATAATGTTCTTGATTGGGAATACAGCAGAATGTCAAATGGACTGTATCAATTAAGTTACCTAAAAGTAAAAGAAGAAATAATCAAGAACAAACAGTACATTAGGGAATATACACCTGAAGAAATTAATGTATATGAAATAAATGGTGATGATAAAACAGGTGGACTTATTGAGACTGTCCCTAATACACTTGGGCGAGTACCTGCGGTGTGTGTTTATGCACAGCGTAGTAATATTCGCGGCATTGGTGTATCTGCCATAGGCGATATTGCTGATATGCAAAAAATGATCTATGAAGAACTTTCTGAAATAGAACAGATTATTAGATTAACAAATCATCCATCACTTGTAAAAACTGCCGACACAGAAGCAAGTGCAGGTGCTGGTTCAATTATTCAAATGCCACAAAACCTAGATGGCAACCTAAAACCATATCTGTTACAACCAAATGGTTCATCAATTGAAAGTGTTCTTTCAAGCATTACCAAAAAAGTTGAAAGCATTGATAGAATGGCCTGTTTGGGTGGTATTAGAAGTATTGAAAGCAGACGTTTATCTGGTATTGGATTACAAACTGAATTCCAAATGTTAAATGCTAAATTGGCAGACTTTGCAATGAGTTTAGAACACGCAGAAGAAATGTTATGGCGTATGTGGAGTATGTACCAAGGACAAGCATGGGATGGTGTAATTGAATATCCAAGATCATTTAGTATTGCTGACAAGGCCAATGATGTAACAATGTTGAAAATGGCCAAAGAGGCAGGAATTGCAGATCCAAGAATTAATGAAGAATTAGACAAAAGAATTTATGAAACAATTACAGATGAATTTGTAGAAGATATCCAGCAGGCCCCTTTGAGCGAGGGTACGGTTACGCCTGAAGAAATGGAACACCCTCCAGTTACAGATCAAGATAGATTAGTTTCTCACTTAAGAGAAATGATCGCACAAGGTTACACTGATCAGCAAATAAAAGAATTGCATCCAGAGATAGCAGAACTTTTTAACAGAGGTGACTAATGAATAAGTTTGTTCCAGAAGACGCTTGGATAGAAACAAATGAAACTGAAAAACTTTTACGTGAAGCGTTAAGAGAATACAACGTCAACGTAAACAAATTTGAGAACACCAAGTTCAGAGCGGCAGGTGTCAGAGCAAGAAACAACATCCAAACAATTATTCCTTTACTGAAACAGCGACGTAAAGAAATACTTGCTGGTTACAAAGACAGGAAGTTGAAAGAACATCCTAGTTGGGAAGACGTAGACGATGCCTAGACCTACGAAACAGATGCAACGCAATGCCAAACGTGCTTTAACACTTCGTGATAAAGCGCCTGCAAGTCGTAAAGGTATGACACCTGTAGGACTGCAACGTGCGAATCAGTTTGCAAAGGGTAAAAATGTGTCTATGGCAACAGTAAGGCGTACATTTAGTTTTTTATCAAGAGCAAAGGCATATTATAAACCAGGCAAGAACACAGCAGGCACACAGGCATATCTAGGTTGGGGCGGAAACGCTGGATTAAGTTGGGCAAGAAGGATATTGAAAAAATAATGGCAATAACAACAAGTGCGTCAGTGGGAGCGTTGGTAGGTACTAGGCCTAAACGGCGTACTTTTAAATTAAAAACAGGAGGAACTACTATGGCAATGCGAGGTGGTAGAAAAATGTCACGTGGTGGCAAGAAAAAGAAGAAGAATACAA
>CENS01009649.1_pt1 | contig 13357 bp, 22 predicted proteins | sample 530201 | NCBI WGS metagenome assembly CENS01 (sample SAMEA2619747, study PRJEB7988) | marine metagenome | biome: marine biome (ENVO:00000447); feature: surface water layer (ENVO:00002042); material: "saline water (ENVO:00002010), including plankton (ENVO:xxxxxxxx)" | depth 5 m | reverse complement strand
TTAAAATATGAGCCAATTGAGACGTTTAGAACAAACAACGGATTTTTTATATGACCCTGATAAAGTTTTAGTTGTAAGCGCTACTACTAAAGATAAGTACAATCAAACTCTACTATACGAGAGTTTAAGAGATCAATCTTACACAGGTAAATATATTATTCATGAAAATAATAAAAAAGGTCTGTGTGAGATATACAACCAGTATATAACAGATGAATGGGATTGTGTAATTTTTGCTCATGATGATGTATACATAGATAGTTGTAATTTTGTAGAAAAAATATACGATGGATTTCGGTATGATAGGTTTGATGTATGCGGCCTTGCTGGTGGTTCAAACTTAAAAATACAAAAGCCCCTTCTATGGCATTTAATGACTACTCGTGAGACTCAATCAGGAGTAGTAAGTCATGGTACAAAAAGTAAATACTTACCTTCAGTATTTGGCCATATAGGGAAAAAAACCGTTCTCCTTGATGGTCTTTTTCTAGCTTTACAGCCTAAAACTCTTATTGAAAAAAATGTTAAATTTGATGAAAATATAAAAGGGTTTCATCATTATGACTTAAAATTTTCTGTTGACTGTTTTCAGGCAGGTCTTATACTAGGTACGGTACCGATACATGTTATACATAACTCACCGGGATTGGGAGACTTTACAAAAGACTTTCGAGATTCAGAAGAGTATTTCTACAACGAACTAAAAAGATATGCCAGAGAATAACTTACTAAAAGAAGATTTTGAGTTTATAGAAAAATTAGTAATGAAGAACTGCTTAGAAAATGAGCAGTTTCTTTCTTTAATAATACGATATCTTGATACTAATTTATTTGCAGATAAACATAATAAAAGAATAGTAAGCCTACTACAGCAATATTTCACCAAGTATGGTAGGAGACCTACTGCAACTGAACTATCTTTATTTCTGAATAGTGACAAACTTAAAGAATCTTATAATCATGTACAAAAATCTATTAGTACGATTACAGAGAGTATAGATCATGATATATTACTAGAGTTATCAGAGAAATTTCTTAAGTTACAGAGCTTTCAAAATTCCCTTCTAAAAATAGCAGAGAAATGGGATACTGTAAATAGTAAAGAAGACCTTATATCTTTTTATAACAATATAGAAAAAATTATTGGTTATAGTTTACGAAGTGGTGAAGGGCATGACTATTTTGAAGATATTGAGCAGCATATTGAAGAACTACTTAAAGAAACTAATCATATTAAAACCGGATTTGATTGGATGGACGAAATTTTAGGTGGTGGATTTGAGGAACAGGGAAGAGCTTTATATATATTCGCAGGAGAAACCAATGTAGGTAAATCTATATTTCTTCATAATCTAGCTATTAATATAATGAAGCAAAATAAAAAGGTTATATTGTTTAGTCTTGAAATGTCAGAACAAATGTACAATACTCGTATAACATCCACTATTGCTCAAATAGATAATAAACAGTTAAAAAATAATGTTGAAGGTATTAAGGAAGGAGCTTTGAATTTTATACGTCTACGACCCAACGCTGGGCTTGTAGTTAAAGAATACCCACCTAGTAGTGTTACTCCTGCAGCTTTAAAGACATATGCTAAACAAATTATAACAGCAAAAAAATTTAAACCAGATGCAATTGTTATTGATTATCTAAACTTACTTGCTGGGGATGGTGTGAACTCTTATGAGAAAGTAAAAACTATAAGTGAACAGCTAAGAGCTCTCTCATATGAGTTTGAGTGCCCTGTAATTACAGCTACTCAGTTAAATCGCTCGGGATATGGTAATAATGGATCTGCTACACAAACTAGAGTGCAAGATACAAGTGGACCTGGAATGTCATCAGTCAGTGAAAGTTACGGTACTGGAGCTACAGCAGATGCAGTATTTGGTATTTTTAGAACTGATCAGGATAAAGACGATAATGCTATACATTTAAATATTATGAAAAATCGTTTTGGTAGTAATTCAGGTGTTACTAGACTGGGTATTAATTATAGGACTATGACCCTCTTTGAAGATAAGAGTCTTAACGAAAATGATGAAGTAGATGATATCGAGCGCTCCGCTTGCGAATTAGGGGAAAAGGATTAAATAAAGTAACATGGATCGTTTTATTGTATTCACTGATTTCGACCTCGATGGGGCAGGATGTTACTTAACATATAAGTGGTTTAACTCAGATAAAACTACAGATGTTATACCTCTTAAGGTAACTAACCTTAGGGAAAAAATCCTAAGTTGGCTTAATAGTAATAGTTTTGAAACGTATAAACAGATTTATTTTTTCGATATCGATACTACAGCTGTTGCTGATTTAATTGATCGACCTAATGTTACTATTATAGATCATCACGAGACGCATACACATAAATACAAACAAGCAACTACTAATATTATATATACGACTTCGTGTTGTAAGGTTGTATACAATCACTTTAAACAAAATAAGAATACAACAGTTCCTCAGATTAAATTACTGTCTTTAATTGATGATTATGATAGTTACACCTTAAAATACGAAGATAGTTATAATCTAAATATACTCTTTTGGTATTTCAACTCTGATCGATTACAGTATTTTTGTAAACGTTTCAAAAATGGGTTTGATGGGTTCACTGATCAAGAAAAGAATTTAATACGATCTTATAAAAGAAAATTTAAAAAATACTATAATGAACTTAGATTGTATACTGCTGATATTAAATTAAAGGATAAACAATATAACTTTATTAGTGGTTTTGTTGACAAGTTTGTTAATGTTGTTGCGCATAATATATTAGAAGATAACAAGCAATGTAATATTGTAATGCTAGTAAACCCGGGTAACAAGCGGGTTTACTTTAGGAAACAAAATGATACCGGTGTTAATTTGGGGAAGCTAGCAGCTAATTTATGTGATGGAGGAGGTCATCCAAACGCGGCTGGTGGTAAACTCAATGACAATATAAAAAACCTAAGTAAGCAATTCCAACCCTTATGATAGACCCTTTTACAATTCTAGAGAAAAAAGATAATGATCATAAGTTTCTATGTCTATGTACATATGTTTCTATTTGCGAAAATAAAAAAATGAATTTAGCAAATATACTTTTATTAGCTCTCAAAGAAAACCAATATAAATGGTTATTTCTAAATATTTTAGAAATTGAAAATGAATTCCAGCTGGTAAAAATGTTCTTGCAATATGATCCGTTTTTGTATAAAAGTAAGTATATAACTAAATTCTTTAAAACATACGATAAGTATCGAAAATGAACATAACATATATTGAGAAGAATATTTATAATATATATCTCAAAACTACTAGAAGTCAGCAAAATAAACCTTGGAGACCTCGTGAAAATTTTGATAAATTATCACCAGTAGATGAAGAGTATCTTAAAAAGATTTCTAGTATCTTAAAAGACAGAAACATTAATGCTGAACTGTATTTTAATGCGCCTTATGAACTATGGGAAGATAAGCAATTTTATCCGCTAGAATATTTTACAAAATTTAAAGCCATAAAAGCTTATAATTTATGGGTAGAAAAAATGTTTTACGAAGACCCTGATAGTGATGTCGTGGTAAATATGGTTAAAGAAGGGTTTCACTATATTTTCAATAAATGTAAAGAGAATAATCTAAAATCTATTGAAAGTTATTTTTCATTAAAAACATATTACCCGGATTTCCTTATTGCATTGAGTGAAAAAACTATTACATACTATAATATTCTCGCTTTAAGTAACTATGATAAAGTTCTTAAACAAATTCCAAAAGAAGATGTTGACTTTATCATATCAGGCTTTTATAATAATATCAGTACCTTGAGAGTGAGGTATTATAGAACTAAAAAACTAAAAACCCTAAATACAAAAATAATAAACAAACTAAATAAAATATTAAATTATGGCCGCATATAATCAAGAAATGTTCGCTAAAATTAGCGAAGCAATGAAAAGTGATAAATCACAACAGTCGAATATTGGTAACATTCTTCGACTCAAACCTGGTAATACGTACAGCGTGCGTTTATTGCCTAATATTGAAAAACCAAAGAAAACCTTATTTCATTATTACTCTCATGGTTGGAATAGTCTATCGACTGGTCAGTACATAAGTGCAGTGAGCCCTAGTACATGGGGTGAGAGAGATCCTATTGATGAAGCGAAGTTTAAGCTATCAAAGCATGGGAATGAGCAAGAGAAAGAAGATTCAAGACTTCTTACCCGTAGAGAAAATTGGCTTATCAATGTGTATGTTGTAAGCGACCCTACCGATAGTGAAAATAACGGTAAGGTGAAGATTCTTCGTTTTGGTAAACAACTCAATAAAATTATTATGAGTGCAATTGAAGGAGAAGATTCTGATGAATTCGGAGCACGGGTTTTCGATTTGTCTAAAGACGGTTGTAGCCTCAAGATAAAAGTTGAAGAACAAGGTGGTTATTCTACATATGTAAGTTCTCGTTTCGCCTCCCCGCAAAAAATTACAGGTCTTAGCGATGATGAAAGTATTAATCAAGTATATAATAATACATATGATCTCGAGTCTGTTTTTACTGTTAAGAGTTACGAGGAACTAAAAGATATGTTGAATGAGCATTTTTACTGTAAAGATCCAGATGATACGTCAGTAGAAGAGGAATCAGTCAATATTACACCTAACCCAACTCAACCAAAGTTAGTTAGTGTTGATGATGATGACGATGATCTCGATTACGGTAAAAGCGATGAAAATGATAAGGTAAAGGATCTCCTTGCTAACATGGATATCTAATATTAGAAAGAGAGGTGGTTCTCTGAGCCGCCTCTTCATTTCTTTATATAATGTTATGGATAATATTAAGAATTTTATACACAATTTAAATAGAGATGCTTACAATCTCAATAAAAATATCATTGGGGAAACTAGCACTATGAAAAAGGTAGCTTTAGATGAGTCAATCTATAACAATGAATCAAGTCAACCAGAACAACAACCAGAATATAATAAACCTGTAGTCCCTGACTATGAATCTAATTCTGAAACCGTGATTGAAACCTCTGCAATAGATAGTAAAACTACAAAGGAGTTTATTGATCGTCTCACAAGTGTTGAAAAGAAAATTGATCGCTTCTTTAATTTAATTGAAAAAAGAGTTGTAAAAAACGCGAAAGAGATTAATATTAAAATTAAATTAGATGAAAGTAATAGTACCAAGCAAGAGTAATTTTATCAGAGCTTTTCTTTCTCCATTGAGTAAGATAGATAATGTTCCTGATATTAAAGTAAAAGATGATCAATTAACTTGTTTTGTTGATAAAGGCGCGGGTGTACTTTTATTTGCTAAGTATAAGTGTAAGATTATAGATAAAGATATTGAAAATTTTGTATTACCGGATGCAAATAAACTTGTCAAAGCTTTACAGTGCTCTGAAGGGGATGAAATGGGTTTTGATATAGAGAATAATTATATCAAATATAAGAATAAAAATTTCAAATTCAAATACTTTTTGTTTGATAGAAGTATTAAAAATAGTAATGATTACGCTTACCAACAGCTACAAAATCTTGAAGATACATACGATACAAAATTTGAGGTCACAAAAGACGATCTTAAGCGAGTATTAAAAACCTTACCTTTACTAACTGAGTCAAGTAAATTATACCTATATACTGATAACAATATTGTATATGGGGATTTATGTGATAAGAAATTACAAAATACCGATATATTCACTACGGTGATTAGTGAGGAATATGATGGTACAGGGGTAGAAAAGGATTCAATTATTATTAATCTCGAACTATTTCGAATGATCAACGCGTTGAATTTTGAAAATGCTGTTATATATATTAATAGCAAATTTAAAGTAGTAAATGTGAGATGTGATGTGGGGAGTTCAGTACTTAATTATGTTGTCTCTAGTCATAAAGGATAATGAAGAATAAGATTACTACATGTGGTTATTTTCTCAAACGTTTGAGAGATAATGGTTTTTATTCTTATAGATTATTCAATGAATATGGTCAGGCAGATTCTCGTAGATGGACTATAATAGTAAACCCAGGTATACAATCAATATTAATAACTTGCTTTTTTAATAAAGATTTCAACAATGATTTAATGTTCGAATTTAATGACGGAGGTAACTACTTTCCAAGGAACTTTCAACTAAAAACCGATAGTATGGAAGTTATAATAACTCGTCTAATTGAAAAGAAAATCCTACCAACTGAATATGGCCAAAAAGAATGACTTAAACGATCTACTCAATGCTATGGAGCATAATCAAACTGCAGGATTAGATATCCTACAGAACTATATAGGGGAATACCTTAAAGCGTATTTTGTTTTAGGTTATGATAATAATGGTGATAGTGTTCTCATTGTTAACGGTAAAACAGAACAAGATTTTGATTCTATAGAATGTCTTATTAATAGGTTTAGCCAGATAAAATTTGAATCTACAAAGCAAGGTCTAAAAAACAACGACGATGAGCAGTAAAGTATTAATTATAGGTAACGGATTTATAGGCTCTAAGCTTGTAACTCATTTAAAAACAAATAAAAATTTTATTATACATCAAATCTCTGGGTTAAAATACTTTCACCCGGGTTCTCTCAACAATTCATTACAGTCAATATTCACTTCATTTTTACCTAACTATGTAATAAATTGCGTTGGTTATACAGGAGCTCCTAATGTTGACGGATGTGAAGCAAATAAAGCTGATACCTTCCATCTTAATGTTACAGTACCCACTACAATTGCTAACTTGTGTACAGATTATAGTGCGAGGTTTATTAATATTAGTTCTGGATGTGTGTTTGATGGTTATGAGAATGTATACCAAGAAACAGATGAACCTAATTACGGTCTCACTAATCCAGATGCAAGTTGGTATAGTAAGACGAAACATGCTTGTGAGTTAGCTCTTAAAAATTACCCAAATACATTTAATTTCCGTATTAGAATGCCTGTAACTGGTGACATATCTGAGACTAAAAATTACCTAACAAAAATTCTCAAATATAATAATCTAATTAATTTCACTAACTCTAAGACCGTTGTTAAAGATTTACTTCATTTTATTGTAAATTTTCTTAATAGAGATAATTATGTAGGTGGTTTTCCGTCTGGTAATTATAATATTGTCAATCCTGACCCGCTTAATACAAAACAGATTGTAGATATTCTTGATAATTTTAATTTGTGGAATCCTAATTGGAATTGGATTGAGTTGGATGAGTTATATAAGAGTACATCTTGTAAAAGATCGAATTGCGTGCTTGATTCATCATACGCAATGGAAACAACTGGCTTTGTAATGCCACCAGAAGAGTCATCAATTATTAAAGCCCTACAGAAACCAAATGATTGAAAATAAAAAAATTCTTGTTACGGGTGGACTCGGTTTCATTGGTTCACATTTCACAGAGTTACTACTCGATAAATGTAGTGACTGCATCATTGATATTATAGATATTAAAGACTATTGTGTCAGTAATATGACTGAGAGTACGCTAATAGATAAAGCGGCAAATACAACTAACCATCTTGATATTATTCAAGATAGTATTGTAGATTGCAATCTCACTGAAAGTTATGATTACATAGTTAATTTTGCTGCACAATCTCATGTTGATAGGAGTATTGAAGATGGTAATGATTTTGTTATGACCAATGTAGTCGGTGTACATAATTTACTCAATCAATTCAACGGCGTGAGATTTGTACAAATCGGTACAGATGAGGTATATGGTTCATTAAATTATAATGAAAAATCATCTTTAGAGACAGATTTATTAAAGCCTAGTTCTGTGTATTCGTCGAGTAAAGCTGCTGCAGATTTACTAGCCCTTGCTTTTTACACAACTCATAAGAAAGACGTCATAGTTACAAGATGTTGTAACAATTTTGGTCCACGACAGTATCCGGAAAAGTTAATCCCTGTAGTAATTAATAACCTTCTCTCCTGTGAGAAGGTACCTGTCTATGGATCTGGTACAAATACTAGACAATGGATATACGTGAAAGATCATTGTCAGCAAGTTTACGATGCTATGCTATATGGTAATGCAGGTGAGATCTATAATATAGAGCCTAGTTACAATAAAAGTAGCGAAATTAATAATAACAATATTGTATATAAGATCATATCAACAGTAAAACTAAACAAACATTATGACAATTATATCAAATATGTTGAAGATCGTAAAGGACATGATTTCAGATATTCTCTCAATGGAAAAAAACTGAAATACCTAGTTGATCGTTCTAGACAACACCAGTATGAATTACCTTATTTAGAGAAAGATTTTGCAAGGGATTTAGATTATACTATAATGTGGTATAAGAAAAATAAGAACTGGTGGAATGAAGACATTACTGATTGACGGAAATAATTTGCTTTATAGAACTTTTTGGGCAGCGAACTATAAAGCAAAAAACAAAGACCCTGGCTCTACTGCAGCTACTTATATCTTTCTCAAAACTCTTAAATCTTATGTAGACAAATTTAAACCAGATAAAGTCTATTGTGTTTGGGATAAGAGACTCGCTTACCCTGCAGGTAACTTTCGCGCTGATCTATGTGATACTGTGTATAAGGGTGGTAGAGATAGTGATAAGTTTAAAAATATTTTTGATAGCCTAGATGATATTCTACTAATAATTGAGTCTCTAGGTATGTACAACTTCTATCCTCATCGTATGGAAGCTGATGATGTTATATCATGGCTCTCTGTGGAATTAGAAGGAGAAAAAATTATAGTTACAACCGATAAGGATATGCTTCAATTGATTAATGAAGATGTTGTAGTTTATAATACTAATAATAAAACGGTAATAAACCTGGAGAACTTTTATGACAACACTAACGTAGAAACACCGAAAGATTATTTTTACTATAGGTGCTTTACAGGCGATAAATCAGATAATATACCTGGTATACCTAAAGTAGGTTTAAAAACTTATTTAAAAATGACTAAAGACTGGAACTATAATTTAGATGAGATTACCCTTACAGATAGTCAGAAACAAACTGTTCAAAAAAATATATCTCTTATGGATCTAAAATATGGTTATACTTATTATAAAGAAGAGACTATTACTTATAGGGCTCAGTATTATAATACTATTGACAGTAGAAAGCCTAATTACAAACGGTTTACTGATAAATGTAAGGAATTAGACTTCAAATCCATTTATGAAAATTTAAGTCCGTGGAAACAAACATTTAGTCCAAATGAAGATAGTTTACTAAATTGTGTAAATAATATAAAAGAAAGGTACAACAATGATTAATCAAGCAAAGAGTATTATATCCCCTTGGTCGGGCGCTACAGTGAGACCACAATTAAAAGAATTAAGAGTTGGTAATGAACTAAGAGTGGAAGCTCACTACACATGTCCATCTACCGGTAGGTTTATAACTAAGATTGTCGTGGAGACAAGGAAATTTGATGCTGGATCAAGTAATTCCTGAAAGCTTTATTATAGAAAAATTCTATGAAAATGCAGGTTATCCTAGATATAAGAAAATATCTAATATCTATGAAGGAGGTTGCCCTTTATGTCGCGAGGGAAAATCATGGGGCAAGAAAAGACGTCTTTACTATATTGTAAAGGATAATAATATATTTTGTCATAATTGCGGATGGTCTGGAACCCCGCTTAAATGGATTGCTGAAGTTGAAGGTATTAATCAATTTCAAGTTATAAGAGAAGCAAAAAATATAGATCATACTTACATTCCTAGGGATGTAGAGATACAAAAAGATGAAAATAATGAATCACTTCCAGGTGATAGTATTAACCTATTTGACAAAGCTCAGACGTCGTTTTATTCAAAAGATAATAAAGTATTAAAGTCTTTAGAGTATATAAAGGAGAGACGTTTAGATACAGCGATAAATAGACCTAAAACCTTATGGTACTGTAAAGATGATTATATACATAAAGACAGAATAATTATACCGTTTTATAATGATAATGATATAGTATTTTATCAGAGTAGAAAGCTCTTTTCTAGTGATAGAAAACCTAAGTATCTTTCCAAACTAAATACTGAGAAATCTATATTCAATTTCGATAATATATCACCAGTTTGTAATTATATTTTTATATTTGAAGGACCTATAGATTCTTTTTTTGTTAGTAATGGTATAGCAGTTGGTGGTATACAGAGTACTTCAGCAAATACATTCACCCAATTCCAGCAATCTCAAATTAATAAGTATCCCTTTTATAAGAAAGTATGGGTATTAGATAATCAGCATGTAGACGAATCAGCAAAAAATAAAACTCGAATCCTACTCAAAGAAGGTCATACTTGTTTTATATGGCCGAGGGAATTAAAAATGTTTAAAGATTTTAATGATATATGTGTAAGAGGAGGGCGAGATGAAATCACCTCGCCCTTTATTCTGAGTAATACTTTTAGAGGGGTTGAAGGGTTAGTTAAGCTAAATTTAACTTAGCGACCTCTTCGTCGTCGTCTTATCGCCCTTGCTTTTCGAGCAGCTGCGCATGAATTAGTTGTATCAATTCCAGTATTACAGGAATCTGTCACACATATATTAGGTTCAGGTTCAGTTGTACCAAGTCCAACATTACCGGTAGTTTCAATTGTTATACATGTTGTTTCTGTGCAACAATCCGTAGATGATTTATCATTCTTTCTGACCCAGCTCGGTGTACTCTGGCAACTACATTGGTTGCACGATTGATTTGAATTTCCCATAGTATTAATTATTTATGTTTTTCTGTGTATAAGTTTTTAAGTTGTTCATTTAAAGAAGCGAGTCTTTCTGCAATATCTAAAATTTGAGCTTTAGTTGCGTCACTTATATCATCGAATAAAGTACCTACCTTTGCTTCAGCTTTGAGTCTTCCCATAACACTACCTTCCTCACCATTTAGATATGTTTTAAATCCTTCTATTGTAGTTACCCAGCCTTTTAAAGTTTCTAAATCAGCCTGGTAGTCTACATTAGGTTCATTCACTTCTTCAAAATCTCCAGCTGCATCAGGGTTATCTAATGAATTATCAAAGGCCGCTGCATCATCTTCAGGGCCTGCATTAAGGGCATCTACATCCTCTACTTCTGTTAATAAAGAAAAAAACTGTTTTTCGAACTTACTCATATAAATATTTATTATGAATGACATACTTTTCGAGGATTTATATAAATATACTAACAAGTATTATAAAGATGTTGCAGCTCGTAGTGCTAGACCTATAACTAAAACACTAGCTGATATAGCGAGAACCCATCCTGATCAGTATAACAATCAAACATCTAATATCATGCCCTTTCCTGGTGAAGCAGTTATAGAAGCTTTAGGTAACGCTTTTACTAAAACAAGTGATGCTTCATATTTAATAACTCAGTTATTTGAAAACCCAGCTGTTAATTATAGTGATGAAACTAAAAAAGAAATTAGTTTAAAGTTGCAAAAAGTTATGGAAACTATAAAATCTATATCAAAAGCATTAGATAAAAATGATACCTCAAATTCTCAAAAGTATACTAACGGTTAGTATTGTAAGTGCTGCTATAGGATATATAGGCTTCAAAGCCACATCGAAGTCATTCATAGAAATTTTTATAATTTCTTTAATTATACAGTTTATTTTCTTCTATTTTTATAATAGTATTATATCATATGTTACGAAATTAAAACTCGAAAAAGATAATATTGAAGCAATAAAGCTCATTAATACAAACAATCTTATTATAGAATGCGGAGCATGCAAGAAAGTTAATAGTGTGCGTATTGATTTGTCAACAGATAATGCATTTGTTTGTGATCACTGTAAGACAGAAAATTCTATAAACATAACTTATGATACTATAGTAAAAACAAAGATATATGAATAATCTAACAAATGAAGAAGAAGCTCGATGGTTGTGTCTATTTGATGCAGTTAATTATATTTCAGCGAAAGCTGAAAAACTCGGAGTAAAAAGTGAGAGTTATCTCAAACCTCTACCAATAGAAAAATATGTAAAGGAAAGATACCCAGCTGTTTTTAAAGATTTGGAATTCGAAAAACAAGGTCAAGAATAGTCTCCGTATACATCATCGTTAGTACCATAATTAAAGTAAGATGCTTGCTGAATATCAATATCATCTATATAACTTTGCTCTGAATCAGTAACTTTACCGCTTAGAGCATCATTAGTAACTTGATTTGATTCTGCTTCTTCAACATCATTATCAGTGTAAGAGAAGTCAAAGCGTCTTGCTTTTATTTTAAATAGATAATGTCCTTGTAATTGATTTATCGTAGTAATATTTTCATCAACCCTCTCAGTAATTTCAAAATATTTACCATCGCGATTACCGGGTCTGTCATTACCTAGTTCAGTTAATTGAAATACATCCCCCGCTTTAGGTTCTATAACTTCTCCTGATACATAAGAAGTTGACAATGTAGATTGATATGTACTTATATCTATATATGCCTCCACTTCATCATCTGATGTTAATCCAAATTTAGAAAACGTAATGGAATTATCACTAAGATTCATAACCATTACTAAAGATGTCCCCGTCTTAAAGCCATCTACAGTATTTTCCCCATAAAATTTATCTGCCGCAGATAGAGTAAAATCTCTTACATAGTATGTAGTTTGAGTACCATACTGAGCGATTTGATCTTTCCACCAGCTTTTGAATAACCTATCACGTTCATTAGAGTTATTACTTTTATCAGTAAATCTCGCAGTACTTGTATGGTAGTTTACCCCACTGATACTATCTGTTATATAACAATTCATTTATTTATTATATATTGCCCGTTTTTTATTTGTATCGTTATACCTGTATTACCTAGTTTTCTAGGATTAGATTCAGAAAGATCTGTTATTTTAAATTTCTGTATAATTTTATTTGCAGTTTTAGGGGTTATTTTAAAACTACCTTTGTTTAAATCTTTAAGTCTTTGTAATTCTTGAGGATATGATGGATCTACACGATCATAATCAGCAAGTAAATTTTGCCTTTTTCTATAAGATCCAGTTGATCCTTGCAATTTCATTGGCTTCAAAGCCTCAAAAAATAGCTTTTTAAATAACATATAATTATTTATAAAAAAAGAGCTCCATTTGGAGCTCTTTTACTATACCAACATTACCATTTAAATTACTTCTTCTTATTCACTACGTATTTTGAAGTACTTGAGAGACCTGACGGATCATGACCAGTCTTCTTACCATCGCTAGTTGCTTTTGTTCCTACTTGATTTGTAGCCTTGCTATCCCCGGTTCCAGATGATTTACCACCTAAAGCGTCTTCAGGTACCTCAGAAGCTTTGCCTCCACCATCGGAAGGATCAACACCAGGCTTAGCGCCATCGTTAGTTTGATGATTTTC
>CENS01012966.1_pt1 | contig 13436 bp, 31 predicted proteins | sample 530201 | NCBI WGS metagenome assembly CENS01 (sample SAMEA2619747, study PRJEB7988) | marine metagenome | biome: marine biome (ENVO:00000447); feature: surface water layer (ENVO:00002042); material: "saline water (ENVO:00002010), including plankton (ENVO:xxxxxxxx)" | depth 5 m | reverse complement strand
TTAGATGATTATGTAGCTGATATGTTAGTTCACTATGCTTTTTATGAAGTATTACCTTTTTTAAGATATAAAGTACAGAATAACAATGTAGTTTCTAAAACTGCAGAAAATTCAACTCCTTTAACTAGAGCAGAAGCACAAGATCTTAGATCTGAAATTAGCAATACAGCCCAATTTTACGCAGAGAGATTAGTGGATTACTTATGTAATAATAGCCATCTTTACCCTGAATACTCAACTAATTCAGGATCAGATGTTTACCCTGATTCCAATGCTTACTATCAAGGAATGAACCTTGAAAAGAACTATATGCAAGATACTAAAATAACATTAAGAGATTTTTTAGATACAACATATAATTAATGAAAAAATATTATAAAGTAAAAGAAGTCAATAAAACAAAATTAAAATCATACTTGACAAATGCCAATACAAAAAACAGTACAGGACACTCTAGAAGTAGCAGCAGTAAACGGAACAGTCCTAAGCGTAACAACGTTCAGTAATTTAGAACTAGCTTTAAAAATAATCTTGCTTGTTATATCTATATTATACACCATAGACAAATGGTATAGTCAAAAGAAAAGGCACAATGAAAAAAAGAAAGCTGAATAGTAAAAATCCTAAATACTTTAAGAAAGGAGAAGAAGTAGTAAAAACTCGTAAAGAACTTATATCTGATGTTAAAGGGGTTAAGATCTATGCAGTATATAATATATAAATTTTGAAATATTTTAATTTATCTGAATTTGATAGTCCTGATTTAAAAGGAAGTGGTAGTAATATGGACAAAGCTTTTCTAGAATTATTAGATAAAGCTAGAGATAAAGCAGGTGTACCTTTTAAAATTACATCAGGATTCAGAACAAAAGAATGGAATCTAAAAGCAGGTGGTAGAGTAGGATCAAGCCATTGTAAAGGATTAGCAGCAGATATATATCTACCTAATAATTCAAGAGATAGATATTTAATTATAAATGCTTTATTGGAAACAGGAATTAATAGAATGGGAATATCATTTATGGGAACTTTTGTTCACGTTGATATTGATAGCAGTAAGGATAAAAATGTCTTATGGACATATTAATTAATTAAAACAATAAAAATGAAAAATTATTTAATCTTAACGATTTTGAAATCAAAAAAAGTATGGTACACAATAGCAGCGATAATTGTACCTTTCATAGCAAGAAGTTTAGATGTAGATGAGGTTCACGTAAGTGAAATGTTTTGGGCATTAGTAGGTTTAACAGGTGCACAAGGATTAGCTGATAGTGGAAAGAAGTAACAGATACAGATTAAAACCACACGAGATAAAAATCCTTCAGAAACTAAGAGAGCAAGAAATAAGTAATGTATTAGTAATAGGGGACTTGCACGAACCTTTCTGCTTGGATTCTTATCTTGATTGGTGTTTAGAACAATACCACGCATATAATTGTACAGAAGTAGTGTTTATAGGCGATATAATAGACAATCACTACTCCTCCTACCACGAGACATCGGCAGATGGAATGGGTGGCTTAGATGAACTAGAATTAGCTATAAAGCGTATATCAAGATGGTATAAAGCTTTTCCTGTAGCTACAGTCATTATTGGAAACCACGATAGAATCATTATGCGTAAGGCACAAACTAGTGCTATTCCTAGCAAATGGATCAAATCATATAAAGAAGTATTAGAAGTACCTAATTGGAACTTTGTTGAAAGGTATGAAAAAGATGAAGTTCAGTATATACACGGAGAAGGCGGTACTGCTCGTAGTAAGTGTAGGGCTGATATGATGAATACAGTTCAAGGCCATTTACATACACAATGCTATACAGAACACTATGTAGGAAAGAATTTTAGAGTTTTTGGAACTCAAGTTGGTTGTGGAATAAATCACAAGTCGTATGCAATGGCTTACGCAAAATATGGTAAAAGACCTGCTGTTGGTTGTGCAGTTATCTTAAATTCAGGGCAAACACCGTTAAATCTTTTAATGCCTCTGTAATCTAGTAAATTAACGTATTGTTAAGTTTTATGTTAAGTTTTATGTTAAAATAGTTGTTAATTCAATTATTTTGTATACTTTTGTAAAAGAAATTAAAAAAAACTTTTATGAAAAATATACAATTTAGAGTTATCAATAGAGAAACTAGAGATGAACTTATATTAAACTATAAAGAACTTAATACTTTTTTAAAAAATAAAAATTATAGAGATTTTGCTATTACACCTATAGAATCAAGAAAAGAAACTTGGTTAGGTATTATTGCATTTGGTTGTTTAGTAGTTGCATCAGTATTATTATTAACTAAAATTTTAATGCAATGGATATAAATACACCTAAACCTTTAACTGATCAAGAATATGCTGATTTACAAATTCAACACGAAAAAGAAAGGCAAGAAAGATTATTAACCTATGATAATACTACCATATTAGCTAAATTACATTACTATAAAGGAACTATAGCAGTAGCATCAACTGATTCTGTAACACATAAACAATTTTCAGATGTTGTAACAGGTTGGAACTCTGTAGTAATGGTAGGAACACAAAGACAAATGTGTGCAGATGATACAATAGATAATATTACAGGCACATATACTATTAATCTTACAGACAAAATGCTAAAAGCATATAAAGAAAACAATAATCAATTATTAATAATTAAATAAATATGAAAACAACAATGACTTTTTACGATTTTAGAAATTGGTTTAAACAAAGCAGACCTGATAACTTTACTGATGATGGGTTAGTAGCATTATGGGAAATGTTAGAAGAATATGAAGATGGCACAGGAGAAGAAATAGAATTTGATGGTATAGCTTTATGCTGCGAATACATTGAATATGGTAGTATAGAAAGATTTTGGTTTGATTATGATGAAGAAGAATATCCTGATGAACAAGCAATAATGGACGCAACAATGTATTGGGCATTTGGTGATGGTTCATTTATAATTCAACAATTTTAATTATGATAGATAAAAATTTACACGATATACATACACATTATTCAAAAGATAATGAAACAGTATTGGTAGGGAAAGATGAAAATGGTGCAGATTTTTCAATTTGCATACCAACATTTGAACTGCTAGAATGGTTAGATACCAAATATTTAAAAGAAAGTTTAATAAAATACATAAAACAAAAATGAAAACAGAACTTATTAAGGAAAAATACAACAAGTATAATTTAGAACCTAGTGATGTATTTAAACATCAACACTACATTATTATCACAAGAAGTGGTATAGATAAAATACAAGCATTAGAAGATATATTTATACACTATGAAGTAGTTAAATCAGAAACTAATTTTGCTTCAGTAAAAGCAGTAGCAATGAAAGGAGAAAAAACAATAGAAACTTTTGGATCTGCTTTAAAAGGAGATTATAAAAATGGCAATTGTAATACTTGGTATGTTTTAGAAATGGCAGAAAAAAGGGCTATGTCAAGGGCAGTTTTGAAGCTTACAGGTTTTTATGAACTTGGAGTATTTGGAGAAGATGAAAGTGAAGATTTTAAAAATAATAAATAATAATATGAAAGAAAAACAAAAAACTTATCAATGTATAGAACACGGAGAAATATTTTATATAGATGCAATAAATATGGAACAAGCAATAGAATTAGCATCAATGTATGGTGGAAGTGTAATTAAAGAAGTTAAATTAAATAAATAAATAAAATGAATATAGAAGGAAAATTAGTAAAGATCTTTGATCTTGAAACAGGAATATCTCAAAAAGGTAAAGAATGGAAAAAGCAATCAATCTTATTAGAACAAGATACTCAATTTAATAAAGAGGTAGTAATTACATTTTCAGGAGATAAAATAAGTAAATTAAAACAAATACAGATAGGAGATAATATTAGTTGTAATGTAAATATTTCATCTAGAGAATATAAGGGTAAATGGTATCATAATATAAATGCTTGGACTTGTGCTACAGCTAATGGTAACATAGTAGAAGAAATGATAGAGGAAAATAATGAAGAGGACTTGCCATTTTAATTATGACAGAGAAAGAAAAATTTATAGAAATATGTAATCTTACTACAAATGTAGTAGGATTAGAAAAAAATTCTTTATCAGAAAAAACTAGAAAAGAAAAAATACATACTCCTAGAATGGTAGCTAGTATGGTTGGTAGAATTGTAGAAGATATACACCCTGTAACTATAGCTAAAATAATAAAAAGAGATAGAACATCTGTTTTACATTATGAAAAATGTCATAATATGTACTATACTTCTGATCCTAAATACAGAGATCTTTTTAATCAAGTTTATAATATTTATTTTGAAATAATTAAATTAAAGAAAAAATTTGAATCAAAAGATAAACTTAGAATGTTATTAGTTAAATCAGGTATTGATGTAAATATGAAGAAACCACAAGTATATATAATAATAAAAAGTGGTAAAGTAGTTTATAAATTAAAAACTAATTACTTTCATTGTTCAGAAAATATTAATATAATTAAGGACGCTTTAAAAGATTATAGATATACAATAGAAATAAAAACAATATGAAAGAGAAACCAAGTTACTATGCTATCTTAACAGCTGATGTTAGATATAATAAAGATCTTACTCCTAATGCTAAATTATTATATGCAGAAATTACAGCTTTAGTTAATATGAACGGTAAGTGTTTTGCAAATAATAAATATTTTGCAGATCTATATGGAGTATCTAAAACAAGTGTTTCTAAATGGATAAGTCAACTAGAATCATTTGGTTATATCAAAACAATATATTTATACAAAGAGGGCAGTAAAGAAATTGATAAGAGGTATATAAGTATTCTTAAAGGGGCTATTGAAAAAAACTTAAAGGGGACTATTGAAGAAAACTTAATAGATAATAATACAAGTATTAATAATAATATTACATATAATAATAAAAGGGTACTCTTTAAAAAACCAACTATTTTAGATATCAATAATTATTGTTTAGAAAGAAGTAATAATATAGATCCTAATTCATTTTTTGATTTCTATGAAAGTAAAAATTGGTTTGTAGGAAAAAATAAAATGAAAGATTGGAAAGCTTGTATAAGAACTTGGGAAAATAGAAGTAAAAATAAATCTAATAATAGTAAGTTAGATAATCAATTAGAACAATGGAAATTAGCAAAAATATAATGATAAAAGAATTAAAAGAAAAAAAATCTTTATATAATATCTATAAAAAAAACATTATAGATCTTGATGAATATTTTGCATATAGTGGTAAAATAGAGATAAAAGGTAAATTTATTGATAAATTTGATGAATATACTCATAAAGAAAAAACTATTATAAAAAATGATATGTCAAAATATATGCTGAAGAAAACAAAAAAAGTGAAACTAAAATAAAATAAAATGGAAACTGTTATAATAATACTTTTAACTTTGATGACTTATGGATTTGGTTTTTTAAGTGGTGTAATAAAAAAATCAGAAACAAAAGAAAATCATAATAATACTGCAATACATTTTAATAGTGTAAGTGAAGATGAATAATAAAATAATTAAAGAATTTGAATTAGATGAACTAACTAATGAACTAATTGATTTTATAGGTTATGCATCTATTGCTTTAAATCATAATATTGAAGCTAAAAGAATGAGATTGTTAGCACAATTATTAGCTGATGAATTAATAAATAAAAAAAGATTTAATAAACTATATTTATATCAAATAGGTGTAGCAATTAAAGAAGGTGTAGTTTATTGTGATTTTGAACCTTTTTTAAATCTTAGAACATTTATGAGATTAATAATAGAGCATAAGAAAAAAATTAATGAAGCTTATTATCAAGTTCACACTTTAAACAGAAAACCTGAAGAAGTTCCTTATTATCAAGAACCTAAAAAACTTTTAAAATGAAAACAAAAGAAAAAGTAATATATTGGTTAAATAGAAATTCATCATTAAAAGATGATGATAATAGATTATGTGCTAATATATGGGCAGAAGAAATAAAAGATCTTAATATTACTGCTAGAGATTTTTTAAAGTTATATGCAACAAATAAATTAACATCTGCACCTAGTATAAAAAGAGCAAGAGCAAAGTTACAAGAGGAATGTCCTGAATATAGAGGTAAAAAATATAATCTAAGAAAAGGTATATATCAAGATGAATGGAGAAAAAATTTAGGATATGAAAAAAACTATTAGTAAATTAAAAAAAGAATTAGATACTTGGTTTAGTTTATACATTAGATTAAAGTATAGTAATGAATATGGTATGGTACAATGCTACACTTCAGGCAGAGTTTATCATTACAAGCAGATTCACGCAGGCCATTTTATGAGCAGAAGGCATTTATCAACTCGTTGGTGTGAGCAAAATGTTAAACCACAATCAGCAGCAGATAATCTTTTTGGACAAGGCGAACAGTTTAAATTTGGTATGCTTTTAGATAGTGAATATGGAGAAGGTACAGCAGTAGAATTACAAATTAAAGCTAGACAATCTTTCAAAATGTCTAGAGTAGATTATGAAGAAAAGATAAGTTATTACAAATATCTTGTTAAAAACTTAAAAAAAGAAAAAAATCTAGAATAATATATTTCCTATATTTGGGTGATGACAAAACCCATATTTGCTAATACAATGCATCAAATAATAGTTAATGACTATTTAAACTTAATGTTATCTTTAGTAAAAGAACTTTCATCAGATAATAAATACGCAAATTTTAAAGAAGTTTTAGATCTAATTATTGAATATCATAATAGTTATGGAGATGGTGTATCAGCACTTTCTAATAATTGGAATGATTGGTTAATGATTATACCTATAAATACTTCAGTAATGGTAAATGGATATTTTGCAGGATTACAAACTAAAAGAAATCTAAAAGCTATACAGACATCTAAATTATTATTAGATAATTCTTTAGAACTATTAGTAAAAGATTTAAAAAATATAGAGTATTCTAATGAATAAGATATATGAAATAGTAGCAGATTGTAGGCAAACATTTGTAGAAATGTCTTTTACTTTTACTCAAGATGAAAATGAAATCAACGAGGTTGTACAGGAATTGATGTTGTATTTTATGCAAATGAATCCTGATACTTTAAAGTCAATATATGAAAAAGATGGTAAAAAAGGTATTTTGTCTTATGGTGCTGTAGTTTTAAGAAGAAGTTTTACGAGTAATAGAAGTCCTTATTATTATAAGTATAAAAAATATTATACTCATATAGATAGTAGATCAACAGATATAACAAATGATAGTACAGATGTATATCATAAAAAACATTTATATAATATTCCTAATGCAGAGCAATATAAACAATGGCAAAAGCTGGAACTTATAGATAAAGCATTAGATGAATTTTATTGGTATGATAGAGATGTTTTTAAGCTGTACTACTATGAAGGAAATACTTTATCAGGATTAGCAAAAAAAACAGGTATAAGTAGAAATAGCTTGTTTACTACTATAGATAAAGTAAGAGAGCAGTTAAAAGATTTGTTAAATGAATAAATTTTTTGTTACAGATGAAGTATATAAAGATAGATTAAGTATCTGCAAAGAATGTGTTTACTATTTTAAACCTACAGGAAGCTGCAAAATTTGTTTGTGTTTTATGTCTATCAAGGCAAGAATTGGAACTTTAGCTTGTCCACAGAAATATTGGGATAAAACTACAGAGATAGAACAACCTGATGATATACCACAAGAATTAATTGATGAAGTTGTATTATTATGGGAAGATATTAAAACAGGTATAGCAAAGAATCAAGCAGTAAAAAAAAGAATGATAACATTATATAACACAATATACGGAACTAATTATAAAACAAATACTAGCTGCGGTACTTGTTTAAATGATTGTTTTAAAGGAATAAAAATAATATATGAAAAATACAAATAAAATACCTAACTATTATATCGGAAAATATTATAAATATGAAGCTAGAAAAGTAATAGCTGATTGGGAATTAAGTTACAATGTAGGTAATTCTGTTACTTATCTTTTAAGGTGTGGAAAGAAAAAAGAAAATGGTATGAGCAATATAGATAAACACATTGAAGATGTAAAGAAAGCGATACATCATTTAGAATTTGAATTAGAAGAACTAGAGAAAAAGAAATTAAGTAAGTTGAGATTAAATCATATTTAAAATGTTATTATATCAATGCAATAAATGTGAAATACAAATTCAATTAACTAAAGTTGTAATGAAAGTTATTGATGGTAAAATATGCAATATAGGATCTGAATGTCCTAAATGTGGGGAATATATGCAAGAAGTAGAAAAAGGATTTGGTGGCTTTCCAAATATAAAAAGAACAGAACCTAGTTTGTCTAATAGAAAAGATAAACTATGGAGTGGAGTAAAAGACAGATTAAAATAAATTAAATAAAATTCTATTATATACTATGAAACTGAAAATTAATGAATTAAAGTCAAATTTAAATAATCCTAGATTTATAAAAGATAATAAGTTTAAAAAGCTTGTTCAATCTATAAAAGATTTTCCTGAAATGTTAGAATTAAGACCTATAGTAGTAGATGAAGATATGACTATTCTTGGTGGAAATATGAGATACAAAGCTTGTGTTGAAGCAGGGTTAAAAGAAGTTTTTGTAAAAATAGCTAAAGGATTAACAGAAGAACAGAAACAAGAATTTATAATTAAAGATAATGTTGGTTTTGGAGATTGGGATTGGAGTATTTTGGCTAATGAATGGAATAGTGTGAAATTAGATGATTGGGGATTAGATAGTTGGCAAAACTTAGATGATATTGAAACAGAAGAAAACTTTAATTTACCTGAAGGAGATAAATTACCATTTCAACAACTAACGTTAAAAGTTGCAGATGAACAGGCAGAACAAATACATAATGCAATAAGTGAAATTAAATTAACAGAAGAATATAAATATGTAGAAACTTTTGGAAATGAAAATAGTAATGGGAATGCTTTATACTTAATAACTATGCAATGGGTAGAGCAAAAGAAATAAAAGTAAAAATAATAAAATCTAAAGTGGCTAATGATTTTGTAAAAAAATATCATTATTCAGGAAAAGTAGTAAATTTATCAAACTTGCATTTTGGCTGTTTTTTAGATGATAAGCTTCACGGAGTTATGAGTTACGGACCTCCAATGGATAAAAGGAATGTAATTAATTTAGTTGAAACATCAAATATAGGAATAAATCAAAAATGGAATGAGATGTTAGAATTGAACAGAATGGCTTTTGATGATTATTTACCAAAATATAGTGAAAGTAGATGTATTGCAATTTCTATAAGGTTAATTAAAAAAAATGCACCTCAAATAAAATGGCTTTTAAGTTATTCAGATGCAACTCAATGTGGAGATGGAACTATTTATAGAGCAAGTGGCTTCAAACTAACTCAAATAAATAAAAATGGAACTATCTATAAATTAGCTAATGGACAAATAGTTGCTAAAAGAGGAGATAGTAAGTATAATTTTAAAGATGCAAAACCATTAAAAGGTTTTCAAAATAGATATATTTACATTATAGATAAAAAAGCAAAATTAAATTGTAAAAATTTAAATTTTTCTAAGATAGATGAATTAAATGCAGGAATGTATAAAGGAGAAAAAATAAGTTTAGAAAAAAGAAAAATGCGTGATTAGCATATACAGTAATGCGTTGGCTATTCCAAGTCAAAGAAGGGGTGCAATTCCACCATCACGCTCAAATATATTATGAACAAAAGTAGACATATTAAAAAAGAAGCTATGCTACAAGCTTTAGAAAACAGTTTAGGAGTTGTTACTGTAGCTTGTAAAAAGACAGAAACACCTAGAAGCACATACTATAAGTGGCTTAAAGAAGATCAAGAGTTTGCACAAGCTGTAAAAGAAATAGAAAATGTTGCTTTAGATTTTGCAGAAAGTCAATTACATACACAGATTAAAGATGGTAGCACTTCAGCAACTATATTCTATTTAAAAACAAAAGGAAAGAAAAGAGGATATATAGAAAGAAGTGAATTAGATTTAAGTTCAGGAGAAGAACCAATTAAGATAAATGTAAATATCAAAGGAGTTGAACATTGATACTGAATTTACATATACTCAAGGACAAGCAATAGAATATCTATTTGATAAAAAAACAACAGAAGTATTATTTGGTGGTGCAGCAGGTGGAGGTAAGAGTTGGGTAGGTTGTAGTTGGCTTATCTTACTTTGTATTAAATACCCTCAAACAAGATACTTAATGGGTAGATCTAAGCTTGATAGTTTAAAGAAAACTACATTAAATACATTCTTTGAAGTATGTCAAACTTGGGGAATCTTAGCAAACAAACATTATAACTTCAATGCAGGATCTAACATTATTAAGTTTTATAATGGTAGTGAAATAATACTAAAAGATTTATTTCTTTATCCATCTGATAAGAATTTTGATAGTTTAGGTTCATTAGAAATAACAGCAGCTTTTATAGATGAAGCAAATCAAATAACAGAAAAAGCTAAGAACATAGTAGCATCTAGAATGAGATATAAGTTAGATCAATATGACTTAATACCTAAGCTTTTAATGACTTGTAATCCTGCTAAGAATTGGGTATATACGCAATATTATAAACCTGCTAAAGAGGGTATACAGAAATCACATAGACAATTTATACAAAGTTTAGTAGATGATAATCAATTTATTTCTAAGCATTATAAATCACAGCTACTAACATTAGATGAATTAAGCAAACAACGATTGCTTTATGGAAATTGGGAATATGATGCAACTAATGATAATTTAATAGAATATGATGCTATACTTAACTTATTTAATCAAACAGGTATTATTGGCGAAAAATACATAAGTTGTGATGTAGCACGTTTTGGAAGCGATAGAACAGTTATAATGTATTGGGAAGGGTTACATATTAAAAAGATAAGAACTATGCTTAAATCGGCTGTAAATGAGGTTGTAGATCAAATTAAGATATTACAACAACAATATGCAGTTAGATTAACTAATATTATAGTTGATGAAGATGGTGTTGGTGGTGGAGTTAAAGATTACTTACGTTGCAGAGGTTTTGTAAATAATTCTAGAGCAATAAAAGGAGAGAACTATCAAAACTTAAAAACTCAATGTTATTACAAGTTAGCAGATATGGTAAATACTGCTCAAGTAGGCATTGAATGTGAAGATATTAATATAAAAAATCACATTATAGAAGAACTAGAACAAGTTAGAACTAAAGATGCAGATAAAGATAATAAGCTACAGATGATACCTAAAGAAACAGTTAAAGATATAATAGGTAGATCTCCTGATTATGCTGATGCAATAGCTATGAGAATGTTTTTTGAATTAGATTCTAATTATGGTAAGTATTATGTGCAATAGAAAAAGGTGCAACTCCTAAGAATTACACCTTTTAAAAACAAAAACTTTTTGAAAACGAGAACAAACTTAACAATTTTAAACTAAATTCCAAATAATTCTATTATATATTATGCGATTGAAAATAAATAAAGATGGCAAACAGAGTGTTTACACAATGATAAACAGTTGGGAAGATGTAACACTTGATAAATGGGTAAAAATAATAAGCAATAAAGAAAAAACTAATAGTGAAGAAGCTATTGATTTAATTAGTATATTATCTGATATACCTGCTAAAGTAATAAAAGAACTATCAATTAATGATGTTTCTGTTATTATGAATAAGATAGCTGAACTTCAAAAAGAAGAAAATACAGAATTAAAAACTATTATAAAAGTAAATGATATTGAGTATGGCTTTCATCCTAATTTAGAGGAAATTACATTAGGAGAGTATGCAGATCTAGAAACATATTTAAAAGATGGTATAGAAAATAACATAACTAAAATAATGGCTGTATTGTATAGACCTATTACAGAAAAGGAAGGAGATAATTATTCTATTGAAGCTTATGGTAAAAGTGATCTTAGAATGAGAGCAGAAAAGCTTAAAATGATGAAAGCAAAAGATGTAAATAATTCATTGGTTTTTTTTTGGACTTTCGTGAAAGAACTATTGAAAACTTTGCAGCAGTTTTTAATGCAACAGAATCAGAAAATACTCAACAAAGTGCAGATGAACAATTTGCAGACAGGTGGGGATGGTTCGGTGTAATGTATAGATTAACTAATGGAGAGATAATTAATTTAGATAGAATAACTAATTTAAGTTTATATGAGTGCCTAACTTGGCTTACTTATGAAACAGATTTAAATGAAACTAAAGCAGTACAAAAATGACATACTTTAAAGATTATAATAATACGATAGATACATTAAAGCAATTAGGACAGCAACACTATCAAATACAAACTGTAGAATCAGGAGATATATATGAAATGGATCTACAGAAGAACACTAATTTTCCTTTAATGTTTATCAATCCAATTAATGCGATAGCAGGTACACATCAAATGACTTTAAATTTTCAAGTATTTATAATGGACTTAGTATTTCCTGATCAATCAAATGAACAAGAAGTATTATCAGATTGTCTACAGATTTGTAATGACTTTATAGGTACATTTAAAAATGGAGAAAGCTTATTATTATCTAATCAAGGACTTGATGCTATACCTAAATACTTTACAGAAGGAGATATTACAATAGAACCATTTACAGAAAGATTTGATAATTCAGTTACAGGTTGGGTATTTACTTTACCAATTATTATAGAGAATCAATATAATACTTGTATAGCACCACAAGCAACAACAGATGCAATACAATAATGTTTAAATTTAAAATAGGAAAATTAACAATACAATTAATACCACCAAAGATCACATATCAATTATGAATTACGAAGATATATTAGAAAAGCTAGAAGAAATAAGTATTAAGTTAAAAACATATAATGACTATCCTCAAAGTGCAACGAACAATGCAAAGAAAGTATTAAGATGGAGAGAGGAACACGGAGATGAAGTAAAAGGAATGACTAGAGTAGGTTGGACTAGAGCAAATCAATTAGCAAGAAAATCTAAAATAAGTAGAGATACTATTGCTAGAATGGCTTCATTTAAAAGACACGAAAAGAACGCAAAGATAAATTCTGATTTTAAATCTACACCTTGGAAAGATAAAGGATATGTAGCTTGGTTAGGTTGGGGTGGTACATCAGGAATTAATTGGGCAATAAATAAATTAAAACAAATAGATAAAAAATAATTATGGCAGATTTAACAACAACATTAAGTGAATCAGTAGTATTAAATGGTGCAGTTAGGGGTACTACAAACACAGTAACAACAACAGGTATAAACAACGTATATGAAAGAATTGTAACTTGTACCACAGCACAAACTACTTTCTTAGCAGCATTCGATAGTAACTCTTATGGTTCAGTAGTTCAAATAGACAAAGAAGATGTTAGATATATTAGGGTAACCAACTTAGATGCTACTAATACTTTAGAATTAGCAGTAGTTGGTGCAGCCACT
>CENS01000274.1_pt1 | contig 13479 bp, 18 predicted proteins | sample 530201 | NCBI WGS metagenome assembly CENS01 (sample SAMEA2619747, study PRJEB7988) | marine metagenome | biome: marine biome (ENVO:00000447); feature: surface water layer (ENVO:00002042); material: "saline water (ENVO:00002010), including plankton (ENVO:xxxxxxxx)" | depth 5 m | reverse complement strand
GAGGACCAATCGCAGACTTGTATGTACCCGTTTGAAGGTCTGAACAATCTGCTGTATGGCATCCGTACTGGTGAACTTGTTACACTCACAGCGGGTACTGGCACAGGTAAGTCCAGTGTAATGCGTGAACTGATGCACCACGTTCTCAAGAGTACCAATGATAACATTGGCGTTATTTCTCTGGAAGAGAACACTCGCAGCACAGTCTTCCACCTCATGTCAGTCGAGGCTAACCAACGGCTGTACATTCGTGAGGTTCGTGACCAGTTTCCTGAAGACCAGCTACGAGCATGGGAGAAGGAGACAATCGGAACCCGTCGCTTCTATGCCTTCGATCACTTTGGTTCTCTTGGAACAACTGAAATCCTCAACCGTGTACGATACATGGTCAAGATACTTGACTGCAAGTGGGTGTTCCTAGACCACCTGTCTATCCTTGTGTCAGGTCTTGAGGGTGAGGACGAGCGACGTAACATCGACCAGCTTATGACTAAGCTACGCTCACTGGTTGAGGAGACACGCTGCGCGTTGCTACTTGTCAGCCACCTTCGACGGTCATCAGGATCAGACCGTGGACATGAGGATGGAAAAGCTGTAAGCTTGTCACATCTACGTGGCTCACAGGCAATTGCACAGCTATCGGATGCAGTGGTTGCAATGGAGCGTGACCAACAAGCAGAGGATGAAAATGCTGCAAACACAACTACCATTCGTGTACTTAAGAACAGGTACGCTGGAGAAACAGGGGTTGCATGTCACCTGTACTTCAATCGTGAGACAGGTAGGCTGCACGAGGTCGAGAACCTTGGTGACAATCCAGACCAACCCAAGCAGACGGACATTACAGCGGAGACTATCTAAATGAAACACGTGGTGGATATTGAAGCTGACTCATTACAGCCGTCCACCATTCACTGCATCGTTGCAAAGAATGTCGAGACGGGAAAGGTTCACACCTTTAGAGAGAGGGAGTGCATTAACAACTGGCCTAGCTTTGCCAAGCAAAACATCACAAGCTACGTGATGCACAATGGTATCAGCTTTGATGCACCTGCCCTTAACCGTCTGACTGGTACACGTATATCAGTAGATCAGATCGAAGACACAATGATTATGTCGCAGATCACAAACCCAATGCGTGATAACGGTCACTCGCTTGACGCATGGGGCCAGACACTGGGCTTCCCCAAGACGGAGTTCAATGACTGGTCCCATTGCTCAGACGATATGGTAAAGTATTGCATCAACGATGTGGAGTTGACGGCAAGAGTGTATGCCACACTCCAGAATGAGTTACGAAACTTCAGCGATGATAGCGTCAGGATGGAACATACAATCAGATTCCTGATTGACAGACAACAGAAGAACGGCTTCACACTTGACATGCCCAAGGCAATGGCACTGATGTCACGACTCTCTGACATGGCAGGTGATATTGAACTACAGGTACAGGAAGCCTTCTATCCTCTACCTACTTTTATCAAAGAGGTTTCACCTAAGATCAGAAAGGATGGAGCGTTATCTAAAGTTGGGCTGTCACATCTTGGTGATGACTGGCCTTGTGCTGGTGGCGAACATTCAGTGGTTGACTTCCCACAGTTTAACCTTGCCAGTAGGCAGCAGATTGTAAGACACCTACAGCATCGTGGTTGGAAGCCCACCAAGTTCACAGAGAAGGGACACGCCATCGTAGATGAAGGAGTTCTTAAGCATGTGAACATACCTGAAGCACAGTTGATTGCACGTTACCTTCTATTAAAGAAGCGTGTATCACAGATCAAGCAGTGGATCGACTACTACGATGACGATGGTAGGGTCCACGGCAGGGTGCTTACACTCAAAGCAGTCAGTGGGCGTATGGCACACCATGCACCCAACATGGCACAGGTTCCTGCCTCCTACTCTGAGTTTGGCAAGGAGTGTCGTGAGTGTTGGATTGCTTCAGCACCTGACAGAGTTCTGGTGGGTTGTGACGCGAGTTCCCTTGAGTTACGTGGACTTGCCCACTACCTGAATGACAAAGCGTTTATCAACGAGGTTGTCAACGGTGACATCCACACCGCCAATCAGAACGCAGCGGGGCTGGAGACACGTGACCAAGCGAAGACGTTTATCTATGCGTTTATCTACGGTGCTGGTGCCGCCAAGATTGGTAGCGTGGTAGGAGGTACAGCAAAGGATGGGCAACGATTGATTGACCAGTTCCTTTCCAACGTACCTGCACTCAAGACACTACGCCAACGTGTTGAACAGGCTGCACAACGTGGTTACGTACCGGGACTTGATGGGCGTAGGCTCAAGGTCAGGTCTCCACACTCAGCACTTAACCTCTTGATCCAAGGAGCAGGTGCTGTTATATGTAAGCAGTGGCTGATACATATCATAAAGATGGCAAACCAAGAGAAGCTGGATGCCAACCTTGTTGCTAGTATCCACGACGAGTATCAATTCGATGTTAAACGTGAACACGCTGAAAGGTTTGGCGAGGTAACTCAAAAAGCCATGAAGCAAACTGAAACCATCCTCAAAGTCCGCTGTCCTCTAGATAGTGAGTACAAGATAGGACGCAACTGGAGCGAGACACATTGACAACGGTAGCAATAACTGAAGACGATCTTACTTATGCCAACGCTGTAGCACAGGAAATATATGCGGAGTCCAGACGACAAGGATTGTATGCTGGTGGGGCTACAGGCTCTTACTCAAGGCGTAACGAAGTCACTGGCGTACTAGGTGAAATAGCAGCAGCTAGATATCTTGGCATAAAGTTTGAACCAAATATCAACCAATTTAAGAAACCTGATGTTGCCAACCTACAGGTCAGGACAACACGTTACCCTAACGGTAAGTTAATCATTCGCAAACGTGATCCTATTGACGATCCCTATCTACTTGTTATCGTTCCCAAAAAGGATGTTGCAATCATGGCAGGATGGATCGACGGTAAGGACGCAATGATACAGGAGAACTGGCACAATAAAGAAAAAATCAAGAAGTTACTTGGCCCCGGCGATGCCGCTTGGGTACTCTTTCAAGACCAACTAAAACCCATGACAGAACTGGAGATACAGAATTGTCATTACTAATTCTAACCGTGGAGACGTTCGTGCTAATAGGCGTATGGTTTAACACGATCCTCAACTTGAAGACATTCATGAAGAACAAGAAGCGTACTCGTAATGACGACGACTATGAAACAGAGTACGACCTATTCTTTACTGGTGAAGACAACATGAGGAAGCACGAAACAAAATTCGATTGTTGAAAAAAACCTGTTGACACCCCGAAACACAACGAGTACTATGTATACCTCATCAACAGCCACCGTTGAGTGGCACTGCAAAGGAGAAGTAAATATGACTGTAATTTCTGGAACCGCTTATTGGGCATCTGTTGTAACCCCTAACACCACGTTTGATTCCGATGGTGTGTGGCAGATTGATGTATGTCTTGATGACGATAACCTAGCCACAGTTCAGGGCGACGGTCTAAACGTCAAAAACAAAGGCGATGATCGTGGTAACTTTATCACAATTAAGCGTAAGGTTCGTAACGCTCGTGGCGATAACAACCAGCCACCGTCTGTTGTTGACAGTGATAAGAACCCAATCAAGGATACATTGATTGGTAACGGCAGTAAGGTAAATGTAATGTACAAGCCGTATGAGTATACATACCAAGGTCGTGCAGGTAAGAGTGCCGACCTTCAGGTTGTACAGGTTGTCGATCTTGTAGAATACAGCGGAAGCCGAGCTGAAGATGCTCTGCCTGTCGTTGATGGCGGCTACAAGCACGACACAACTATCTCTGAAGATGTTCCTTTCTAAGAGATAGTACATTCACGGGGCTGTGGTCACGATATAGAGCAGCATATCAGCTTGGAGAGGATGGGACCAAGCTTTAACAAAAAGAAAGGCATATTATGTCAGAACATAAGTCCATTGAAACCGTGGTTAAAGATATATACAGTTTGTTTTCCGATGAGAACGAGCGTGTGGTATCAGATGCTGACATGGAAGCCTTCGTTGAGCAGGTCAGTATGTCAGTGCGTCGATCCATTGAGGAAAAGCGTGACAGAAAGGCCAAACTAAGACTGTCTCTTGTGGGGCAGCCTGATCGTAAGATTTGGTATGAAATAAACCAAGCCCCACAGGAGGCACTTTCTTCAAGCACCCGTATTAAGTTTTTGTTTGGAGACATTCTCGAATCACTACTTGTTCTACTCACTCGTACATCAGGCCATGAAGTAACGGATGAACAGAAGGAGGTTGAGGTCAACGGTGTGGTAGGACACATTGACGGTAAGATCGACGGCACACTCGTTGACTTCAAGAGTGCATCACCCTTTGGGTTTAGGAAGTTTAAGTACGGACATCTTGCAGGTGATGACCCCTTCGGATACATCGCACAGATTTCTTCCTATGCCAAAGCAGAGGACGCAAAAGAAGCAGGGTTCCTTGCCATTGATAAATCTAATGGTGAGATTGCCTACCTACCCATACATGATCTGGAAATGATTAATGCTGAAGAACGGATTGAAAAAGTTCGTGGAGTTGTTGGACATAGCACTCCTCCCAGTAGGTGTTATAGCGATATTCCTGATGGTAAATCTGGCAATCGTCGCCTTGATACTGGCTGCGTATACTGTTCTTTTAAAAGAACTTGTTGGAGTGATGGCAACAACGGTGAAGGACTTCGCGCCTTCAAGTACTCAAATGGTATCCGCTATCTTACCCAAACTCAAAAGCTTCCTGACGTTGAGGAAGTTCCTATGGATAGTCTCGACTAATGCCAAGAAAACCGGCGAAGCGTTCTTCAAAAAGAGGTCTAAAAAATAAGAAGTTTAGATCAGGTTCAGAGGTAACTGTTGCTGAGTATCTTCTTGAACTTGGTGTTGTCATCAAGTATGAGACTGAACGCATCGAATACCCTGTCGTTACAACCAGAAACTATACGCCTGACTTCCTGTTACCTAACGGTATTTACCTTGAAGTTAAGGGATGGTTCAAGGCTCATGACAGGATAAAGCATCTACGAGTTAAAGAGGCATACCCAGACCTTGACATACGCTTTGTGTTTGACAACCCAAACAAGAAGCTAACCAAGGCACCCACCGGAAAGACATATGCTCAATGGTGTGAGAAGCATGGCTTCCTTTACTGCAAACTATCTGATGGTATTCCAGAGGAATGGTTGCAGTGACAGACATCTTTATTGAGATTGAAGACTACATGCAGGAGATATCCTCCCCTGAACGTATCCTATTTATGACAGTTATACTACAGGCGTTGCTTGATGCGTCCAAGCCATCAACAACAAATGAATCTGAACGCGCCAAGCTGGATAGAACACATGCACAAGCATGGTTCTTTGCCAGTGTAGGCGTAACTGCTGAAGACTTTGCAACTGTGTGTGATATGGCGGGTATTGATCCGGGCTATACACGAAACTTTGCATACAAAGTTATATGCAGCAAAGAAGTTAAGTATACAAGAAAGAAAATAAACTCTATCTTGTCAAACATCTAGAGGTAACAATGACACAGTACAAGTTCGATGAGAATCTGTATCTTGATGAGATACAGGACTACGTAGACGCGACTTATTCACAGCACTACGCATCAAGTAAGTACCAAGCCACCGATACAATCCTTGATGCTGATTATGGCGAAGGATTTTGTATGGGTAACATGCTAAAATATTGGAAAAGGTATGGAAAAAAGGGTGGAAAGAACCGTAAGGACTTGCTCAAGATTATCCACTATGCTATTATCATGCTTCATGTCCACGATATCGCCAATGAAAAGGAGTAGCTGATGCCTCATTTCCGCTCTAATGAAAACCCTATGTTTCGATCCAAGTTTAGTGAGGATATTTTCAAACACAAGTATGCCCATCATGGGTGTGAGACTTGGACGGCACTAGCTAATGTTCTAGTGGATGATGTGTGTCAAGACTACATAACTGAAGATGAGAAGGACGAACTCAAGCGTATGATTACTGACTTGAAGTTCATTCCGGGTGGACGCTACTTGTACTATGCAGGTCGCCCCAATAAGTTCTTCAATAACTGCTACCTTCTACGTGCTGAAGAAGACACACGCGAAGACTGGGCCGACCTATCTTGGAAGGCTGAGTCCTGCCTAATGACAGGTGGTGGCATTGGTGTTGACTACTCTGTATATCGTGAGGAAGGCCGTGTTCTTAACGGCACAGGCGGTTTATCCAGTGGACCCATCCCTAAGATGCAGATGATTAACGAGATTGGTCGTCGTGTTATGCAGGGTGGGTCACGTAGGTCAGCTATCTATGCCAGTCTTAATTGGCAACACCCTGATGTGACACAATTTCTTGCCGCTAAGAACTGGTATGAAATGTCAGTAGGCAACACAGGATTTACTGTTGGACAAATCAAGGAGCAGGACTTTAACTACATTGCTCCACTAGATATGACAAACATCTCTGTAAACTATGACACTGCATGGCTTACTAACTACTGGAAGACAGGAGAAGTAGGTGATGTGTTTAGGACAAATGTTCGTCAAGCACTATCAACCGCCGAACCGGGGTTCTCTTTTAACTTCTTTGACAAAGAGAATGAGACACTCCGCAATGCTTGTACTGAGGTAACATCTGAAGATGACTCAGATGTATGCAACTTAGGCAGCATCAATATGGGACGCATTGATAGCCTTGAAGAATTTAATCAGGTCGTTGAATTAGGAACCAAGTTCCTTCTCTGCGGAACCCTACGTGCAAAGCTGCCATACAGCAAGGTATATGAGACACGTGAAAAGAACCGTCGCTTGGGTCTTGGCCTTATGGGTATGCACGAGTGGCTGATTAAGAAAGGATATCGTTATGAAGTCACCCCTGAACTACATCAGTGGCTGGGAATCTATAAAGGAGTGTCTGACACTGTTAGCCGTGATTTTGCTGATGCTATGTCTGTTTCCCGTCCTGTGGCTAACAGAGCAATTGCACCCACGGGTTCGATTGGTATTCTGGCTGGGACTTCCACTGGTGTTGAGCCTATATTTGCTGTTTCGTACAAGCGGCGGTATCTAAAGGGCCAGAACAGGTGGCACTACCAGTACGTTGTTGACTCCGCTGCACAAGAGATTATTGACGTGCATGGTGTAGACCCTAACAACATTGAGTCCGCACTTGATCTTGCACAGGACTACAAACGCCGTATGGCTTTCCAAGCTGACGTGCAGGACTATGTGGATATGTCAATCTCTTCCACGATTAACATCCCAACATGGGGAAGTAAGCTCAACAACGAAGATACCGTTGATGACTTTGCCAATACCCTTGCATCTTATGCCCATCGCCTACGTGGCTTTACTGTGTACCCTGATGGGTGCCGTGGTGGTCAGCCACTCACATCTGTCCCCTACTCTGAAGCAGTTGACAAGCTTGGTGAAGAGTTTGAGGAGAGTGTAGAGACACATGACATCTGCGACATTACACAGCATGGTGGTTCTTGCGGGGTATAGATGTGGTATCATGGACATAACATGGCCCGTGAACCTTCCTATATGCTGGGAAGGAATCACGGGACCATTATTGAGACTATGTATACTAACAGGGAACACAGAGTAATTACGCAGCTTGAAAAAATCTGTAAAGAAAACTGTGTGTCAGCGTGGAGCATTGGTTACTTCCCTGATAAGTACAAAGGAATTACGTTTAGGTTTTTTGCTGATTGTGATTTTGTTACGTTTAAAGAAACCCTGCAAGAAATTGAGGGTAAACAATGACGAAATGTTGCAAACAGTGTAAGCTTGACGAGAACAAGGAGTATTGTCTTGGCTGCGGCAGGACAATCCAAGAGATACGTCAAGCATATCAACTCTCGCTTATTGAAAGGAGAAAACAAAATGGAACTAATATACAAAGATGTAGGACTTGTAACACGGTGGGCTGCGAAGAAAATCATAGCGGCTAGTTTTTGGGGTTGGCTTATGCACGTCTCTGATAATTGCTATCAAGGCTGGATAAAGACCCACAATTTTAGCAGAGACCTGTAGGATTGGATGGTCCCGTAGCTCAATGGATAGAGCAACAGCCTTCTAAGCTGTAGGTTGCGGGTTCGACCCCTGCCGGGATCGCCAATTTTTTCTTGACTTATCCAGATGAATACCCATATAATACACATATCAGCGCAGACATGGCTGATGTGACGTTCAATCTTGCTTAAAAGGAGAATAACATGAACGCAGCAGTATCATTTGATCCATACCGATGGGAAGAAATTCCTCGTGATATGTTGGACAACCTAGACCGACTTGGTTTTGGTTTTGATGACGTACTTGAACGCCTGTTCCAAGCTCACGATCACTTTGTGTCATCCACTTCCTACCCCCCTTACAACATTATTAGGGATGACAACAAGTATCGCATTGAGATTGCTCTTGCAGGTTTTAAAAAGGAAGACATTGACGTTTCATTAACAAAGAATGTTCTCAGTGTTAGTGGCACTACTCCCAAAGCAGAGGCCGATAAGAACATTGCGTATCGCGGAATCGCAACCCGAAAGTTCAAGAGGGCTTTCGCATTGTCAGACAACACTGAAGTAAAAGCTGCCAAGATGGAAGACGGTATGCTTGTAATTGAAATTCAAAAGGTTGTACCTGAAGAAGACCAAGAAAGAAAAATCTCAATCGACTAAGGAGGTGCCGTCTGGTAGCGCGTTGCTATCAGGCGGCTACCCCAAAGGTAAACATGACAACATTTCACACAGACAAACTCCCCACAATTTATATCGGCTATGATCCAAAGGAAGACGCAAACTATCAAGTGCTGCGTCACTCAATCCTTAAGAACACCACCAACCTATATAACATTGTCCCTCTTTCAATGCCAGACCTAAGACGTTCAGGACTTTACCGCAGAGCAGGTAAGGAACTGGATGGAAAGATTGTTGATACGTTTGATGACAAACCTTTCTCAACTGAGTTTAGCTTCACACGTTTTCTTGTTCCTTTCTTAAATCAGAACAGTGGCATGGCGTTGTTTATGGACTGCGATATGATGTTACGAACTGACATTAATCAGTTGTTTGCTGAGTATAGTTCGCGTACTGACTATGCTGTGCAGGTAGTTAAACATAACTATCAGCCCAAGGCACAAGAAAAGATGGACAAGCAGATACAAACGGTGTATCGTAGAAAGAACTGGTCAAGCTTTGTTTTGTGGAACTGTTCTCATCCTTCACACTACAAGTTAACTGTTGATGACGTTAACACAAAAAACGGGAGTTGGTTACATGGGTTTGAATGGCTCAAGGATAATGAGATTGGTGAAATCTCAGAACGGTGGAACTGGTTGGACGGACACTCTACAGCGCATGATCCTTACAACGTACACTTCACCACAGGCGGTCCAGCTTTTTCCAACTGGAAACCAAGCAGGTTTGCTGACCAAGAGTACGCCCTTGAGTGGAAAGAAATCAGAAACAAAATAACAATAAATGAATCGCTAGGAGAACTCAATGCTTAACAGTCAACTAACTTTTGTCACATCCTTTAGTCAGGAGGGTTTCTACAAGTATGCTAAGAACATGCTTGAGTCAGTTGCCAATAAGTGGCACCCCTCACTAAAGCTGATTGCTTACTACCATGACTGTGATAAAGAAACAGTTGACGCAATGCCACTGGCAAAAAACATTGAGTATCGTAACCTTAATCTAGTTCAGGACATGCTCAACTATCGTGACCGAATGAAGGTACACGACGGCACTGAGGGTGGCAAGGTTCCTTACAACTGGAGACTAGATGCAATCAAGTGGTGCCACAAAGTCTACGCAATGACAGACCTTGCATTTGAACTGATGGAGAAGGAGGCACAGGCGGGGTGGCTAATCTGGCTGGACGCAGACACGGTAACAACTAAACTGCTAAAGCCAGATAGCTTTGCCAACATCCTTCCATCACAGGCTGAACTTGTTTACCTTGGCCGCAAGGACGTTGACTACAGCGAGACATCTTTCCTAGCATTTAATCTTAACTACGAGTCACCCGGATTTATGCTTGGTGATCTACGTGGCTGTTATGATATTGGAGAAGTTACCTCATATCGTGAATGGCACGATGGTTTTATTATTGAACGTCTGCTAAAGATTTACATTGCTCATGGCATGAAGGTCCACAACCTTACGCCCAATGTTAATGGCCTTGCAGCTTTTGCCAACTCTGAATTGTCAGATTACATGGTACACTACAAGGGCAATCGCAAAGCAGAAATTGGCGACGACGTTGCACCTGATGTGCGGCTACCACGTTACGAGCAACTTAACACACTTATCCGACATTACAAATCAAAGAACATTGTAGAGGTAGGTACATGGAATGGTGGCCGTGCTATTCAGATGGCAACTGCTGCCTTTGAAAACAGTGACATAGTTAACTACGTAGGCTTCGATATGTTTGAGGAAGCTACTGAGGAGATGGATAAGATTGAGCTTAACAGCAAACGACACAACACCATTGAGGCAATCAACCAACGCCTAGCTTCTTTCCAAGAAAAAATGCAGGACGAAGGCAAGACATTTACCTTTAAGTTATATAAGGGTGACTCCAAGGAAACTCTAGCACAGGCCAAGGAAGACATTGCAACGGTTGACTTTGCCTACATTGATGGTGGACACAGTGAGCCTACTGTACGCAATGACTTTGAGCATTTAAAACACTCACCTGTTGTTGTCTTCGATGATTACTTCTCTGAAGACGAGGAGGGGCGTATCCTTGGTGAAGAGTATCTTGGAACCAACCGACTGGTAGCAGAGATCAAAGACAAGCGTGGTATCGTATTGCCATCTACTGACAGGGTAAAGGGTGGTGGACATACACATCTTGCAGTTATCCTTATGGATAATGACATTGACAACATTCCACCTGAACTTACACGCGTACCTATTGTTGTTAAGCCTCGTGACTCCATGCCCAAAGAAGACATCCTTGATAATGTATACGAGAACCTGACAATTATTAAAGATTGGGGTTTTGTTGAGAGCCTAACACCTAACGACAAACATGCGTTGATTGTTTCTGCTGGTCCTTCCTTAGACTTTGATGAAATTAAACGTGTAAAGAAACAGTATGGAGACAAGGCACACATCTTCTGTGTAAAGCACAGCTATCCACTACTTCTAAAGAACGGTATTCAACCATACGGGTGTGTCATTCTTGATCCACGTCCTCTTGATGGCGTTAGTACACACGGCGTACAACGTAAAGAACTGTTTGAAACTGTTGACAGCCACACTAAATTCTTAGTTGCGTCAATGACAAACTCTGATGTAACTAAATTTCTTTTAGAAAAAACTAACAATGTACTGGGGTGGAACGCATATTCCCAGTCCCTTAAACAAAGCTACGACGAAGGCAAGTTCAGTATTGACGGGAAACCTCAGATTGCTTCTGATACAGTATTTGTTACAGGTGGTACTTGTTCAGCAATGAGAGCCATTGGTATGACACACATTCTTGGATTCAGAAACATCCATCTGTTTGGATTTGATTGCGCCATTCCTGACGAAGACGTTACGGAAGATAAAAAGCTAGACAAAGATGAGCAAGGCAGACTAAAGTATATGCGCGTCGAACACAATGACAACTACTACTGGACTACAGGTGAGCTATTGGCTATGGCCCAAGACTGTGAGAGACTGTTTGCTAGAGATGATATTGACGTAAAGTATTATTTCTATGGAACAGATACCCTTGCAGGGTCTGTATTCCTAGAGTCAGAGGCAAACCATAAGCTTTCCTTTGACGACAAGCTAAAAGAATATAGCGGCCTTAAGGCTGAATATCTATAAGGAGAAACCAGTGGACTTACTTAACGCAGCTAAATCAATTATCCAAACCGTTGCTCCTACTATTGGCACTGCCGTAGGTGGTCCTCTTGGTGGCATGGCAGTTAAAGCTATTAGTGAAGCACTGCTAGGTAAGCCTGATGGTACACCTAACGAAGTGTCCAAGGCAATTGAGAACGCTACCCCCGAACAACTTGCCCAGCTAAAAAAGATTGATGCTGACTTCAAAGTTCAGATGAAGAAGCTAGACATTGATCTTGTTCGTCTGGGTACAGCAGATCGTAACAGTGCACGTCAGCGTGAGATGGTCGTTAAAGATAAGATTCCGGCTGTCCTAGCGGTGTTAACAATGATTGCCTTCTTTGGGTACATCGGCCTCGTTACCTTCCTTCCTGCCTCAATTATGGCAGACCAAGGCTTTATTAATATTGCAGTAGGTTGGCTAGGCGGTACAGCTTCAACTGTTGTTGCCTATTACTTTGGCAGCAGTTCAGGTTCAGATAAAATGATTGATAACCAGCACAATAAAAATGCTTAACGATAAACAAGAAAAGTTCTGCCAGAATTACGTTGTATATCGCAACGCAACTGAGGCAGCAAAACAGGCAGGGTATTCTGAAAGCTCTGCCTACAACCAAGGCTACCGTCTGCTACAGATGGAAGAAGTGCTTGAGCGGATTGAAGAGTTAGAGCAAGAGCTTACCACAGACATTAATGTTATCAAGGAGCTAGAGAATACTTTTCAATCCGCCAAGTCCAGCGGACATACCAACAGTGCGCTTAAGGCTCTAGAGTTACTATCAAAGGTACGTGGGCCTAATGATGGTAAAGCTAAAGCCTCAAGTGCTAATGCTATTGAGGCTGAGATTGTTGGTTATATGGAAATACTGGGTGAAAAGAAAGTGATTGAACTTGTCAGTCGTTGTTCCTTTAACCAGCTATCTTCTTCTGAAGATGATCTACATCTGCACGAAGACGTTCAAGCTCACGAGAACGACGATCCATTGTTGGAGGGTCCATCATCCCTGACAGAATACCCAGACGCTGAACAGTAACATCCGTTTGGGTATCGTTTCTATCTAATCGTGCATCTAGTTTGCGTAGTCTAGTTTCAATATCTTGAATATGTTCAGACAAAGTTTTGATTTGTTGCTTTGCAATGGCGGCTGCAGATACAACCGATACAAGCATACCACCAATTGTAAGCAAAAGCCTCAAGTCAAACTCCACGACCTTCTCCTATTTGTTAGTGGGTGAATCCTTAATCATAGTAAACACATGGTGTTCCAGAATTGAAAGACGTTTATCTAATTCAAGCTGAGACTGGAACACCTCTTCTTTTAACTTCATTCTTTGAATTGCATTGTTGGGACTTGGAATAATCTGATTATCCATGTCAACAAGGATCGACATCTTTTGTTCCAGCCTATCTACCTTCTGATTCAGTTCCATTGACGCATTAAACAAGTAACCGATAACCGTTAGGAAGACAGGTATCAGAGCAATAGAAAGATTTTTTAATGTATCCTTACCCACTATGCTAAAGTATTTTTAATATAAACTATAGAAAAGTTTGCAGAAATAAGGTTGTTTGATCCAGAAGATTCTGCTCGTACTTCTAGGTCAGTTTTTTCAGGTACTGAAATTGGATAACGT
>CENS01023928.1_pt1 | contig 13490 bp, 6 predicted proteins | sample 530201 | NCBI WGS metagenome assembly CENS01 (sample SAMEA2619747, study PRJEB7988) | marine metagenome | biome: marine biome (ENVO:00000447); feature: surface water layer (ENVO:00002042); material: "saline water (ENVO:00002010), including plankton (ENVO:xxxxxxxx)" | depth 5 m | reverse complement strand
CACAAACATGTTTTCATCCCGGAAAAGGCAAACTATTTAATACAGGAAGTTTTGCAAATGACACCGCTGGAATGCTTTCATCTGCAGATCAAGGAAATGCAGTAAAACAAACAACTGTAGAATCTATGCAAAATTTGGCTAACAGGGTTGCTTTGTTTATTGATTTGCCTTCTAATATTAATAAAGAAAATCATGCTTCTTGTGACGCTAATGGGAATATGGCAGGTGATTCCCACAGTATAGACAATGTTAACGGAACTATTTCTGATGATGATATATTAGTTACAGCAAGAGGTGATAATCAAATAGTTGATGGAGGTAACAAAACTACGACACTGTCTACTAATAGCGATGTTTCACCAACTATTATTGATAATACTAGATTGTATTTTTTTACAAATATAGCAAATTATGATGCCCAATTACAAATTGAAAAAATACAAATATTGTATTCAGAGTCTGACAGTGTTGCATTAAAAGTTGTTGATACCATAAAATATGCAGATATACAGGATAATATAACCTATAGAGTTGAACCTATATCTGGAAATACTGCTAAATTAATTTATGGTTATAAATATATTTATGATTCTACAAAACCTATACAAACTTTACCAGAGGCTGATTTAATAAGGGTTGCTGATGTTATACCTGTAAAAGCTAAAACACAAGAAGTTTCAGGAAATAGACTTATATATGGTAATTTTTTACAAAATAGAACATTAGACAATGCAGTTACTAAAGATAGATTTGAAATAAAAAGTGGTGATCAATTGAAATTTAATGATCAATATTTATTATCATCAGTAAAGTCAAATAGAGAATATTCAGTTGGTTTAGTATTATCAGATAGATATGGAAGACAATCTACAGTGTTTTTACCAACAAATAATACAACATTTGTAAATCCAACATCAACAACACCTATAACAAATGGAACAAGCTCTTGGAAACACAGCGTATTAAAAGTTGATTTTAATAATATTATACAAGATGCATATGATGCAGATACTAACCCATTAGGATGGTATTCATATAAAGTTGTTGTAAAGCAATCTGAACAAGAATATTATAATGTATATGCACCAACACTTGTAGATAATATACCTTCAACAAGCACAAGATCTTGGTTAGTACTTCACGGTGATAATGTTAATAAAGTACCTAGAGATGTAACTGATGCTAATACAGAAAATGGTACGCAAGGATCACAAACTCAATTATTACCTAAAATTTTAGATTTAAATGGAACACAAACACAACAAACTAGTAATTCATTTATTAATGTTATTTCTATAGGTACTAAAGAGGAGCAAGGTTTTTCTTCAATAAATGATTTTTATTTAGATGAAAAAGGACCATTGTTAGCTGAATTACCAGATACATATGGTAGAAATCATGTCCCCAGTACCACATTTGATAACTTGGTTGTTTTAGAAACCGAGCCTTTTAAATCTGCATTAGATATATATTATGAAACATCAACTGCTGGTTTAGTCTCACATTTAAATGCGGCAATAACAGACGCACTAGGTAGTATACCAAGTAATATATCATTATCCGTATCATCTATAGTAGAATCATTATCAAGCGGTAGCCCTGCTGCTACTATTTCTTCTACAGATACAAGTAATAGTCCAGTAAGCAGCCCTGCCTATACTATACTTTCAATAACTGATGCAAACGGAACAAATAGGTCTGGTGCATTTACAATAAGTGGTAATAGTTTATTAACTGGTGAAAATTTTGAATTTACAAATTCAAATACAGATTCTTATATAATAAGAATACAAGTTACAGATGGTTCTGGAAATGTTTTAGCACAAAATAAATCATTTTCAATAACCAATGCTGCACCCACAATTACAGTTGGTTCTACTTTAAGCATACCTGCATCAACATCATCGGGAACAGTTGTAAGAACAATTACGGCAATAAACGGTAGTGCAAAAACATCCGTGCAAAGTAACAATTTAACATTTAGTATTACAGGAGGAAACGCACCACCTAATTTTGTAATTAATTCTACTACAGGTGAATTAAGTACTTTTGGGCCTGTAACTTCTGGCGATACATATAATTTAACAATACAAGTATCTGATGTTGGTGGTTTAACCAACTCGGCAACTTTAGCAATAACAATAACGTCTGCATCCTATAATTCTTTTTATATATCTGAAGGTGATGTTATTTGCGGAACAAACGGAGCGAATGTTTGTGATGATAGCATAGGAACACAAAGATGGCATAGCGGCAGTGGTAGTGTGCCTTCACAAGGAGATATTGTATATTCTACTTCTAGCGGAACAATTTTTAATGGAGGTGGATATTGTTATGCATTTGCAGCAGTCCCTGATAATGGAACAGGAACACCTTTCTTTGCTAATATTAGCAGTAGTGGTGTTGTAGGGGCTGTTAGTTTATGTAGTTAGTAAAACATGTGATAATAATAATAATTATGGGTTATATAGTTGACGTACAATTTTTTAATACCTTTATATTGAGGCTAGAGCCTATATCTCCCGCTACAACAAGTGAGTTATATATAGAAGAATCAAGAATAAAAGGGGGTTATAATGAGCCTTTTGTTAGTATAGGACCTAAAGCTCATTTAGTTGATGAAACTTATGCTGAAACAAGAAGAAATAATGCTTTAATATATTCAGGTATATATAATTCAAAAACTGATATTAATAGAACAAATGTTTTTAGCGCAGCAGAACCTATAACAAGAGCTTTAGATCCTTCTAATGGAAGTATACAAAAATTACATGCTGAAGATACTAATTTAAATATATTACAAGAAGATAAAGTAAGTTATGCTTTAATTGATAAAGACGCATTATTTACAGCTGAAGGTGGACAACTTACGGCATCAGGTGCCGCGGTGATTGGTCAAATAGTACCTTACTTAGGTAAATATGGAACACAAAATCCGGAAAGTTTTGCATTTAAGGGTATGCGAAAATATTTTGCAGATAAAAATAGAGGAGCAATACTAAGATTGTCAAGAGATGGTATTACTGAAATATCATCGTATGGAATGAAAGATTATTTTAGAGACAATTTAGCTTTAATTTCAAATGCATTTAATGATAACGATAAAATAATTGGCATGTATGATGATCATGCTGATGAGTATGTTGTTTCAATACAGGGTCCTAATATAAAGTTATTACCAAATAATACATATCAAGGTTATGAAACATTAAGCTTTGATGATAATGTAAATGGCTGGCCTAGTTTTTATACTTATAAACCTGATTTTGGTTTTAGTTTAAATAAAAAGTTTTATACTTTTAAATCTAATAATTTATGGCAACAATATAAAAATACAAATTATAATACTTTTTATGATGACGCTCAACCATCAACAATAACAATTGTAGCAAATGCTGAGCCGTCATTAGTTAAAAATTTTAATGCTATAAATTATGAAGGAAGTGCTGGTTGGCAAATGTTTTCTTCAGAAACAGATTTAGGTATACAAGCTTTTCAAATAAAAGCAAATACAGAAACCATAGCTGGTGAAATTGTTCCAAAGTTTGTTAAAAAAGAAAACAAATATTATTCACAGTTAATGAATAAAGATTTTTCAACAGGTGATGGTCAAATTACAGGCGATGCAGGGGCTAAATTAAGTACAGCAGGATTAAAAGGATTTTTTACAACAGTAAAAATGAAAAATGGCAATGTGTCAGATAATATTGAATTATTCAGTATTTCACATAATATAGTAAAATCAAGTTAAATGGAATTAAATATTCGTAGACTCAATGATGATGACTACAGTACTTTGGTAAAATGGTGGGATGCATGGCCTGAATGGCAAGCACCTCCTAAAACTTTTTTACCAGATACTGGTTTTATAGTTGAAAAAAACAATATTGGTATAGTGGCAGGTTATGTGTATATGACCAATTCTAAAGCTGCTTTACTTGAATGGATTATATCTAATCCAGAATATAGAGAAAGTGACAGAAAAGACGCGATAACGCTGTTAATTCAAGCCGTAGAGCGCGTTTTAAGTGACCAAGGTATAAAACATGTGTTCACAATAGGTCGCCATAAAAGTTTGATAAACTTACACAAAAAATTAGGTTGGATGGTTGATGAAAAACCATCATATGAAATAATAAAAAATTTATAAACAATGGCAATATTTAGTGCAATAAATGCGGGCAAAGCAAGAAAAGCTCAGGGTAAAGCTCAAGCAAAACTTGATAAAGCCGTTGCTAATAGACAAAAAATAATAAACCCATATGAAAATGTAACTGATTTAAGTAATATGGTTAGTAATCCTTTTGCTAATTTACAAGTTGCAACTAAAGCAGCAGAAATGCAGGCTGAAGGGGCGGATATATCTTTAGCAAATACGTTAGATACATTGAGAGCTACCGGCGCGGGATCTGCAGGAGCAACAGCATTAGCACAAGCTGCGTTAAAAAGTAAAATGGGTATAAGTGCTACAATAGAATCTCAAGAAGCACAAAACACAAGATTAAGGGCTCAAGGAGAGCAATTTGCTCAGCAACAAAGATTAGCACAAGCTGAAAGAATTCAAGAAGCTGATATATTAGGTAAAACTTTTATGTTTCAAGCTCAAGAGCAAAGAGATGTTGCTGATATTTCAAGATCATCAGCAATGGTACAACAATACGGACAACAAAGAGCTGACGCTTTAGGGGCTATGGGTGCTAATTTAGTTGGCGCTGGACAAGCAGCTGCTACCGCGTTTGGGGGATAATAAAAAAAAAATAATTATGGCATTACCAAGAGTAACACCCGGTACATACAATTATGGAGCATATGCAAACCCAACACCTATAAAATATAAAGGTGGTTTAGGAGAAGGTTTAGTAGGGTTAATGCAGGCTGGAGCACAAGTTATAAAAGCTAAAAAAGACCAGGAAAAAGCTGAAGATGAAAAAGCAAAAAAAGATGCTGCAGCTTTGAACAAAATTAAAATGGATGCTTTAGATAGTCAATTAAAATATAAAAATGCATTATATAAAGCAAATCCTAATCCTAGTGAGCAAACACAAAACTCTTATAATGAATTAGCTGATTTATACTATAAAAATGAACTTAGTTTAAGAACAAATAGTATTGATTTTAACGAGGGTTCAAATATGAAAAACAAATTAAACAATGTTTTAAATGTTTCACAAAGCGTAACTGAATGGGTAAAAGATAAAGCAAAAAGTGATTTACCTAGTATAACTCAAATTAGAGAAAGCGATAAAGATTTTAAACTATGGTCAAGAGACAAAGCTTTAACAACTGGTAATTTTGGAGTTTCATATGATGAAGATTATAATCCATATATAGAATATTATGAAGTAGATTTTGATAAGTATATGAGTTCATCATATAAAAATGTTGATGATATACCTATGAAAAAAGCCAGCATGAAAATGTCTGATATATTTGATGATAAAAATTTATATCAACCAGACGTAAAATACTCATGGGAAACAGATGAAGCATCTATAAATAAATATGCCGCAAATTTAACAAAAGATGCTAAAGCGTTTGCAACTGGTGCAAGAAATGGTTATAAATATTTAACAGATAATGATATTAATAGATGGAAAACAACATTAATTAATGATTTTAGTACAGATATAATTAATACAAGGGGCAAACAAATTTATGAAGATATTTTAGTTGATGAAAGTGGAGAAAGATATGGATATGGGTCTTGGCAAGGAACACCTGAGCAAATAAATGAAGTAAAAGAAGCCTTTACAAATAAGATATTAGAAAAAATTCCAAGAGTATATGATAAATTATCTAAAGACGAAGATAGTGATGTTGTAAAACAATTTGGTCCAAAAGAGATAGATAAATTAAAAAAATTAGCAATAGATATACTTCCTCATGATAAACAAGCAACTACTATTGACATGAACAAAATAGTTAGTGGTTTACAAGAATTTGGATTAACAATTGAAGAAGACCCAGATAAGCCTGGTTATCAGATAAGATCTGGGGGTACAGGGGATATGTTTACTATAGCACCAAATAGCTCAGCAGAAAAAAATTTAATTTCTATAACTAATGCATTGGGAATAGCTCCAATTGACATAACTGAAGATATGGAATTTTCATTATATAAAAGAAAATAATAATGGTATCATATAAAATAAACGAAGATATTTACGATCTACCTGAAGATAAGGTAGAAAATTTTTTAACTAAATTTCCCAATGCTGAAAAGCTAGAAGCGCCGGGAAAGATAACTCCCACAGCACCGGGTGCGGTTGTGGAGGAAACTGCAGCACCCGATACGGATTCCAATTTGGAAGATCCTTTATTGGCATTACAAAAACAGCTAGACGCAATAAAACCTAATGACCCAAATTATAATTCAAAAGAAACTATATTATTAAGACGAAAGCTTAAAAATTTAAAAGCCGAAAGAATAGAAAAACTTGAAGAAGTTGTTGTTACCGCTCCTACACAAAAAAATAAAGAAATTAGTAAAACAAATGAAGTTATTGATGATGTTTTTGAAGATAGTGAATTACTAAAAAAATTATCTGGAAGTGATAATATTTTAACTTTAGCTAGTGAAAATATGGGACAAATACCTAGAGAAGTCAGAAGAGAAATTGCTGATAGATTAGGGTATAGCAGGACAGTTGTTTTAGGAGATCAAATAAAAGACACTAATGAATTTAAAGCATTAGAAGAAAGTGATGTTCAAGATATTATTAAAGAAAGATTTCAAGAATTAGTTAATTCACAAAAAAGCGATAGATATTTAAAAAGTGTTAGAGATTCTCGTAAATATTTATATGATAATAAAGAAAGCAATTTAGAGTTTCAAAACAATATGTTGCAAGCTGATATAGCTACTTTATCTTATAAAGATCGACAATTAGCAAATATAAACACTCAATTAAATGATCCAAGCAAAACATCTAGAGAAAGAATAGCTTTAGAAGAGCAAAAACAAAAATTTTTAGAAGCTTCAAAAAGAAAAATTCAATATATTAATAATAGAGGCGAGGCTGTATATAAAGAAGAAGAGCGTTCATTTTTTTATGATTTAACTACCGGCATGAATTTATCGGCTGGTTTAGTTGAAAATAAACAAGAAAAAGGTGATACAGTTTTAGATATTAGCGATAAAGTACAATTATATTCGGGTTTATTTCAAAAAACTACTAAAGATAAATTAAAAGCTGGGTATGAAGATTTAAATTTAGCTATAGCAGATGTTGATAGAGAAGGAGATGAATTATTTAAAGTTAAATTAAATAATGAATCATTAAGATTATTTGTTAGGCAAGCAGGGTATATCCCAAATGAAAAAGGTGAATTTGAAGTGCCGCTTGATGTATTAGCTAGTAAAGGTTATGATTTAATAAATAAAAAAGGTATTGTTTCAAAAATATTAAGAGGGCAAAAAGGAAATAAATTTGAAGACATAGAATTAGCAGATGGGAGCATGCCAAGTAAAGATTTTGGAGATTTTGTATTAAGACATCAAGACTATAAAATTGATTTAGCCGCAAAGAAAGAGGCATATAAACAATTATATTTATTAAACAAAGATCCTAAGGATTTAGATAGACCAAGGAGCGGTGAGCAATTTGCAAAAGGAATTGAAGGAGGATTTGGATTTAATCCTAGAAATAATAAAATAAGAGCTTCAGATATTTTACCCGAAATAAATACTATAATTGCAGAAAATAATATTTCATTATCTGAAGACCAAAAAAATGCTTTAGATTTAACCTTTACTGAAGAACTAACGGAAACAGCTGGTGGTTTTGTCCCTATATTAGCGCAATTTGCAGTTTTAAACAAAGGTCAAGCGCTTGTTGCTAGTACAACAAAACTTGGATCTTTAATGAACATAGGCGCACAAGTTAATAGAATGGGTAAAGCAAGGGCTATAGGATTAAATATGGCCGTTGAAGAAGTAAAAACTCAAGCTGTTGGCTTTGATACTGGTTCTGGTATTGCGTTTAGTGGTTTAAATATTATGATGGGCCCGTTAAAATTTAAAACAAAGTATAATCAAATGAACACTTTGTTTAATAAAATTGGTAAAAATGGATTAACATTTCCAGTTGCAGCAGAAGGAGCTGCGGTTTTTGAAGGCGTTATAAGAGATTTAGCCGGAACAGATGAATTTAATAGCTGGTTTGAAGAACATTATCCTGATTTCGATACTGTTTCAAGAAGAGTTGCTGGTAATGTTATTATGGGTAATGCTTTAGGTATGACTCATTTAAAATCAATTGATTTAAAAACTACAAACCAAATACGAAAAATGCAATCAGAGGCATTAAATAATATAGTAGAAGGAAAAAACGTAAAACAAAACCAAGATTTATATAAAGAAACAACTTTATATTTAAACAGAATGGATCTTGTAGATGCGTATTCACCTAAAAATGCGCAAAAAACATATGATAAAGTTACAGAGGGATTAAGAAAAGAATTCAAACAAAAGTTTGATATTGATGTTAACTTTAAAACTATTGAAAATAATAAAGAAAAAGATTTTGTTTCAGATAAAGATAAGGCGGATTTTTCAGCAAAGAATGAAAAAGAATATGAAGTAAAAGTTAATATGGAAAATGCTGAAATAGGTGTTTTACCACATGAAGTTGGTCATGCCGGTATACGTGCGGCTATTGGTAAAAATGTTAGAATTAAACAAGAGTTTTTAGAATCATTTGAAAGTATACTAAAAGATATTAAAATAGAAGACGGTAGAAGCCTTTTAGACGCTATTAAACAAGAAAAAAGTATTACTGAGATAAAAACACAAGAGGAAATGTTTACGTACGCTGCAGAGTATTTGTCTAAACCAAAATACTATACTCAATTAGTTGCTCAAAATGCTTTTTCAAATTTAAAACAAAACACACTTAGATTTTTTGAAACTAATTTCAGTAATACATATAAACCTAAATTAAAAACAAAACAAGATTTAATAGACTTTTTAGGTAGATATGCAATATCTGTTAATAAAGGTAAAGGTTTTTCAAAATACATTGATAGATTTAATGAAATATTAGAAATTGGCGAGCCAACAAAAGAACAAAGAAAACAATCTACTGAATTAGCAAAAGAAGTTGATGCTAATGTTGAAAGATTAATATTAAAGCAAAGGGCTGGTGTTGCTAAAACAGAAGCTGGTAAATTACAATTAGAAAATAAAATTAAAGAGCAATATGATAAAATAGCTTTATCAGCATTAGGATTTAATGTAAGAAAAAGTGCGGACGCTAAAGCTTTGGGGCTTACTGATATACAGCTTAGCGAAGCAAAATCATTTATTGGTGAATATTACAAAGGTATAAAAGATAGATATAATCCTGAAGTTGCAGCATTTTCTACATTAGTGTATAGCAATATAAGACCTAAGCAGCAATTATTTTACGAGCAAGCATTAGGTAAAGGCAGAGAAACAACAACAAGAATAGATGAGGGAGCTATGCAAATAGCTGATGTTAGTACAAAAGTAGCAGAGGCTCCTAAACTTATTGAACCATTAGAAACTTTAGCCCCAAATAAATTTAAGCAATATCAATCGCAATACGAAGCTGGTTTAAAAAATATTGATTTATCAAAACAAGATTATTCAACATTAAAAGACGCAGCGCCTAATGTAACAAAAGAAATATTTGGTGGTAAATCTTTTAAAGAACAACAAGATTTTATAAATAAAAATTTAAAAACAATATATGATTTATTCCCATTATCATTTAGAAGAATGACTGAGGGAACAAAATCATCTACTAAAATACAAAGAAGTATACTAGATAATTTTTATATAACAGGCGAAAGAGCTAAAATGGATGTTGGTACAGCGGCTGGATTACCTATAAAAGCTAAAATGCCTTTTGATGCAATAATACCTGAAGGCCCTAATAAAGGTAAAAAAGTATCAGATTTATTTAAAGAACTTGTAGGTATAGGTGTAGAACCTAATAGAAATCAAAGAACATTTGTAAAAGGTTTGCAAGCTGAAATTGGTAAAGCCATTACAAATAGAGTTGTAAGACAAACTTTAGAAAAACAAAATAATACAGCAGAATTAGTACAAAAGCTAGCAGATGGTAAATCAGATTTAATGCAGTCAAAAGTATTAGAAAATAACAGATTAAACAATGTTATTAAAAAATATAATGGCAATATGGAATTAATTCGTAAGAATAATCCTAAAGCGGCAGCTGAATTAGATGCATTAACTGAAAAACTAATTATAGCGCAAGGTGGTATTGACAATGCCGTAAATTACGTAAAAGATTTTCAGAAAAACACGTTGTATGAATTTAAAAACCTAGATTTAAGTAATATACAAAGAAAGAATTATAAAGAAATAGATGTAGCTAAGGCTACTGAGTTTGCTAAAAACACAAGAGAATTACTAGAATATTTACCTTCATGGATGAATAAGACTATGGGTATGGGATTATTAACTACTCATTATAGAACAAACATGGAGGGTATAAGCCCTGAAAAAGTAAAAGAAAAAACAAATAAAGAAAATCAAAACTTTACAGAAGTTCCTGAATTTGCTAAAACATGGGACCCAAGCAAAACTGGGAAAAAGGGTCAAGAGCTTTGGGAAGGTATATCGCAAGCTGATATAAATTCAATAAATGTATTAAAAGAAGCTTATAATAAGGCACATAAATTATATGAGCAAGGTAAAAATACAGAAGCAGACGCTATAATATCTAATGCTTATAGTAAGATTGGAAATAATATAAAGAAAAAAATGATTGAGGCATGGGGTAATTCTTTAGAAACATGGTATAAAAGTTCCACTAACGAAGCACAAAAACTGGAAAGAGCTAAGCATATTATGTTAATGGGTAGAAATAATACTAATGTTGAGCAAGGATTAAGGCAATTAGTACCTGTAGAAGCAATATTTACAGGTAAAATGAAAGGTACGGATATAACTAAATTAGAGCATGCTAGTCCAATGGCTAAATTTGCTTTAGAATTTTCAAGAAGTATTATTGAAGGGACTTGGCAATCAAATAAAAGAAATATTATTGATAACTATACAGGTATTGTAGGGCCAAAAAGAATATTTGATATTGTAGACGCTGTAGGCAAGAAAACTAATCCTGCTGGTTTAGTAAGAATGATGTTTGATCCAAGTACATTGAAAATGTTTAAAACTATTGATAGTGGTTTTAAGAAAAGTTTATATGATAAATTTACAGAATCAACGGGTAATGTGCAAAAACAAGGTCAAATAGTTAGACAAGCAAGAGAGTTTTTAATTACAGAATTTCAAAAACAAGATGCTGCAAATACAAAAGCATTAAAAGAAAGATACCAATCAACTGATTTAAATAAATCATTTAATGAATTTTTAGAAGGTTCGACAGGTATAAAACAAGAAGCAGTATTTTCAGATGCAATGGCAATGGCTAGAGGTAGAAAAGCTAAAAAAGATTTTGGCGATTATTTTATACCTGTCGGCGCTGAAGATTTTGCAGGATTGATGCATAAAACATTAGCTAAAGGTAAAGCAGGAGAAAAACAATTAGAGTTTTATAAAAAGAATTTATATGAGCCATATAATTTAGCTATAGAAAATATAACGAGAGAACAAGTTTCGTTATCAAATGATTTTAGAGCATTGAAAAAAGATTTAAAAGGTGTGCCTAAAACATTAAAAGAATATACCGAGGGTGGAGTATTTACAAAAGAACAAGCTGTAAGGGTTGCGATATGGAATAAATTAGGTTATGAAATACCTGGTTTAAGTAAATCTGGAAGAGCAGAATTATTAAAAGAAGTTAAAAATAATCCTGAGTTAAATCAATTTGCAAGTGAAATATTAAGAATAACTAAAGGTGATGGCTATGCAAAACCTGAAAATAGTTGGGTTGCTGGTAATATTGCATTAGATATGGTTTCATTGTTAAATAAAACCAAAAGAAGTAAACATCTGGAAGTTTGGCAAAATAATGTTAATACTATATTTAGTAAAGAAAACTTAAATAAGTTAGAAGCTGCATACGGTAAAAACTATGTTACAACATTAACTAGGACATTGGAAAGAATGAAGACTGGCTCAAATAGAAAATGGGGTGGTAATGCAACAATACAAAAATGGAACGATTGGGTTAATGGTTCTGTTGGAACAATCATGTTTTTAAACAGTAGATCAGCAGTTTTACAAACAATATCTAATATAAACTATTTAAATTTTAAAGACAATAATCCTTTAGCTGCGGCAAAAGCATTTGCAAATCAACCACAATATTGGAAAGATTTTGTTGAAATATTTAATTCAGATTATTTGCAAAATAGAAGAGGGGGTAATAAAATTAATGTTAATGAAAGTGAATTAGCATTAGCTGCAGAAAAAGGAGGAGTACAAGGAACGATTAGTTATTTATTAAATAAAGGATTTATACTTACAAAAATAGCAGATAGTTTTGCTATTGCTTCGGGTGGTTCCACGATGTATAGGAACAGAATAAACACTTATATTAAAGAAGGATTATCGGAGGCCGCTGCAAAAGAAAAAGCATTTTTAGATTTTAAAGCTATAACTGAAGAAACACAGCAATCAAGTAGACCTGATAGAATATCTGAGCAACAAGCCGGTAATTTAGGTAGATTTATGCTTGCGTTTGCAAATACACCAATGCAATATAATAGAATTATAAAAAGAAATGCTCAAGACTTATTTTCAGGTAGAGGTAATAAAGCAGAAAAAATAACTAAAATTACTTATTATAGTACAATACAAAACTTTATATTTAATGCTATGCAAAAAGCTTTATTTGCGGTAGCGTTTAGTGACGAAGATGAAAAGAATGTATCAAAGTATTCGGATATAGGTAATGGTATGGGCGACTCATTATTAAGAGGTTCAGGTTTAACAGGTAATGCGATTGTAGCCGTTAAAAATATAGCTATGGAAGTTAATAGACAAGCTAATAAACCAAATCCTAATTTTCAGGATGCAGCATGGAAAGCATTAACAGTATCTCCGCCAATGTATGGTAAAGTTACTAGATTGCGAGGTGCCGGTTATTCTGCTAAATATATGACAAAAGATAATATATTTGAACCTAGTTTACAAAACCCAGCATTATCAGCAACTGCACAACTTAGTTCAGCGGCATTTAATTTACCATTAGACAGAGCATTAAGAAAAGCGCAAAATATAGAAGCAGCAATGAGTGACGAAGCAGAATGGTGGCAGAGTGCAGCATTATTAATGGGATGGGGATCATGGGAATTAGGAATACCACAACCAAAAAAACAAACAAAAAAGAAAACAAAACCAAAAAAGAAAAAATTTGGGTCTACTAAAACATTAAAACTTAAATAATTATGGCAAAAAAAGATGCATGTTACCATAAAGTAAAAGCAAGGTATAAAGTATTCCCTTCAGCATATGCTTCAGGCGCATTAGCTAAATGCAGAAAAGTTGGTGCTAAAAACTGGGGTAATAAATCTAAATAATATGGCTAAAGTAA
>CENS01013111.1_pt1 | contig 13505 bp, 13 predicted proteins | sample 530201 | NCBI WGS metagenome assembly CENS01 (sample SAMEA2619747, study PRJEB7988) | marine metagenome | biome: marine biome (ENVO:00000447); feature: surface water layer (ENVO:00002042); material: "saline water (ENVO:00002010), including plankton (ENVO:xxxxxxxx)" | depth 5 m | reverse complement strand
GCAAAACAAATCAAGAATGTTGATATTGCTGAAGAACTAGCACTACCGCCTGTAAAAATACACTGTTCAGTATTAGCAGAAGATGCCATACAGAGTGCGATAGATAACTACTTAATTAAAAATGGAGACAAAAATGGGAAATAAAATAATCAACGCATTAGCAAAGAAGTATGAATATGAGATTGCTTCTGCTAAGGCAAATATTCAAGCATATATTGATAGTCCAGTAGGTATTGGTGAACATCCAGATTTAGTAAATGCTGTAGATTCTGAAATGGCAAAACTTGCAGAAGCAACTGATAAGTTAGAAACGATAGTCGCAAACTATCCATCAGAAGCAGATGCTCATTTTTTAATCGAGTCACAACAAGAACGTGATGTATAAAACACTTGACAAAACGATATGAATAAGTTATACTTGACTCCTACTACTGAGAATACTATATTATGCGTTTCTATACTAATGTCGCACTTTGGGGCAATAATCTTTTACTGAGAGAATATAAAGACGGGGAACGAATTAATCGCAGGGTTAAATATTCCCCAACTTTGTTTTGCCCTGTAACTAAAGAAACTGGTTACAAAACCTTACAAGGTAAAAATGTAGCACCTGTCCAACATCCTACTATTCGTGATGCGAAGGAGTGGGTCGAAAACTATAAAGACCAACCACATCTAGTTTATGGTAATACTATGTATCAATATAGTTATCTTTCTGACACATACGAAGGTAACATAGATTGGGACATTGACAAACTTCTAGTATTTACTATTGACATTGAAGTTGCTTGTGAGAATGGGTTTCCTTCTCCTGAAAATGCGATTGAACCAATGTTATCTATTACAATTAAAAATCATCAAAACAAACAAATATTAGTATGGGGTATCGGTGACTATCACACTGATAGAGATGATGTTACATATGTTAATTGTGATGGTGAGATACATTTACTTAAAGAGTTCTTATCTTTCTGGGAAAATAACTGTCCTGATATTATTACTGGTTGGAACACTGAGTTCTTTGATATCCCATATATATGTAATCGTATTAAAAATGTTTTTGGTGAAGAAGAAATAAAAAGACTATCTCCTTGGAAGAGTGTTTCTAACAAAGTCATAGTTAAGATGGGACATAAACAAGAGTTGTTTGATATTCTAGGTGTTGGTCATCTAGATTATTATGACTTGTATAGAAAGTTTACATACACTAATCGTGAGAGTTACAGACTTGATCATATCGCATATATTGAGTTGGACGAAAGAAAGGATGATAATCCTTACGAGACATTCAAAGATTGGTATACAAAAGACTATCAATCTTTTATTGATTATAACATTCAAGATGTAGAGATTGTAGATAAACTTGAAGACAAGATGAGATTAATTGAACTGTGCCTAACTATGGCATATGACGCAAAAGTAAATTACATGGATGTTCTTGGTTCTGTAAAATACTGGGATGTACTAATATACAACTATTTAAGAGAAAAGAATATAGTCATACCTCAAAAGACCTCAAGCGAAAAGGGTGAACAGTTTATCGGTGCTTATGTAAAAGACCCACAAGTTGGTTCTCATGATTGGGTGCTTTCATTTGACCTAAATAGTTTGTATCCGCATCTAATAATGCAGTATAATATTTCACCTGAAACTTTAGTTTCTAAGGATAATAAAGTTCCAGGAATGAGTATAGAAAAATTACTCAACAAGGAAGTAGATACATCCATACTAAATGAGGTGACTCTAACACCGAATGGTGCTTTGTTTAAAACAGATAAGAAAGGATTCTTACCAGAACTTATGGAAACTATGTATAGTGACCGAGTGAAGTATAAGAAACTGATGATCGAGGCAAAGAAAGAATATGAACGAACAAAAGATAAACGACTTCTCAAAGATATATCAAGATATAATAACATCCAGATGGCCAAGAAAATTTCACTTAATAGTGCATATGGTGCTATTGGCAATAATTGGTTTCGTTATTTCAACATCCTTACTGCTGAAGCAATTACTACTTCTGGTCAGTTATCTATTAGATGGATTGAACAATCTGTTAATGGGTATCTTAATAAGATTCTTGGAACCAATGACACCGATTACATTATTGCATCAGATACAGATTCAATTTACTTGCGTCTTGAAGGACTCGTTAGAAAAATATTTGATAAAGGAGAAGGAATACCAAATGATGATGCAACAAGACTCAAGATCGTTGACTTTCTGGATCGAGTTGCTACCGAGAAGATTGAACCTTTTATTGATAAAAGTTACCAAGATCTCGCAGACTATATAAACGCATACGATCAAAAGATGTTGATGAAGCGAGAGGTAATCGCAGACAAGGGTATCTGGACAGCAAAGAAAAGATATATCCTAAACTGTTGGGATATTGAAGGTGTTCGTTATGAAGAACCTAAACTAAAAATGATGGGTATTGAAGCAGTTAAGTCTTCAACACCAGCACCTTGTCGTGACAAAATTAAAGAAGCGATGAAGATTCTTATGACTGGAACTGAGAAGGAACTGAATACATTTATTCAAGATTTTCGTGAAGAGTTTATGAAACTTCCACCAGAAGCAATCGCATATCCTCGTTCAGTAAATGGACTAAACAAGTGGAATGAATCTTCTACACTGTTTAAGAAAGGAACACCTATTCATGTGAAGGGTGCTATACTATATAATCATGTGCTTAAAGAAAATAAATTGACACATAAATATCCAGAAATTAAAGATGGCGAAAAGATTAAATTCTTGTATTTAAGATCACCAAATATTTATCAGTCAACATCTATTTCGTTTCTTACAAAACTACCAACAGAATTATCGCTTGATAAAATGGTAGATTATGAGGTACAATTCGATAAGTCTTTCGTTGAACCTCTGAGGGTTATAACTAATAAGATTAACATGTACATTGATGACACTTATGGTCAACAATCTACACTTGAGGATTTTTTTGGATAAACAACAATATTATTCAGTAGGAGAAGATAATGAATGATTTTTTGAAAGATGTGGTTAAGACAACAGGAAACGAATATGCTGCGATTGTTTCCGATGGTGTTGAAGCAGGCGATGTAGAAAGTTTTATTGATACAGGATCTTACATATTTAATGCTCTTGTATCTGGTTCGTTAAATGGTGGTATACCATCTAACAAGATTACTGCTCTAGCAGGTGAGTCGGCAACTGGTAAAACATTCTTCTTAATGGGGATTGTTAAATCATTTCTCGATAAAGATCCAGATGCTGGTGTCATTTACTTTGAGTCAGAAAGTGCTGTTACTAAACAGATGGTTGAGTCAAGAGGTATAGATGCCAATCGTATGGTTATCGTTCCTGTAACAACAGTACAAGAATTTAGAACACAAGCAATTAAAGTTTTAGATAAGTATCTAGAACAACCTGAAGAAAGTCGTAAACCTTTGTTCTTATGTCTTGACTCTTTGGGTATGTTATCTACTACAAAAGAAGTAGAAGATACTGCTGAAGGTAAAGAAACTCGTGATATGACTCGTGCTCAAGTTTTAAAAGCAGCATTCCGTGTATTAACTTTGAAACTTGGTAAAGCAAAAGTACCAATGATTGTTACTAACCACACATATGACTCAATGGGTTCTATGTTCCCAACTAAAGAGATGGGTGGTGGTTCTGGATTAAAATATGCAGCATCTTCTATTATATTCTTATCTAAGAAAAAAGAAAAAGATGGTACAGAAGTAATTGGTAATATTGTACACTGTAAAAACCATAAGTCTAGATTGACAATAGAAAATAAAATGGTTGATGTTAGATTGACATATAGCAGAGGATTAGATCGTTATTATGGTTTGTTAGACTTAGCAGTTAAACATGGCATATTTAAATCTGTCTCTACTCGTATTGAATTACCAGATGGCACAAAACAGTATTCTAAGACAATTAACAATGATCCAGAAAAGTATTTTACTCAGGATATACTAGATAAACTTGAACCTATAGTGGAGAAAGAATTTACTTATGGTATGAGTGAGGAAAAAGTTGAGAAAACAAATGAAGATTGAGGAACAGTATGTTTTTGTCACAACTGAATCTCAAGAACTAACTTGTATAGGAATTAAGGAAGGTAAATATGCAGGTGTTGTTTATAAGTATGGTGATGTAGGGTTGGGTGAAGAATTACCAGATGGAACTATGCCATTGAAGTTTAAGTTTGATATACTTCAAAGCAATGGTATAGAAAGAGATGAATTTAATGATGAGTTTTTCAAACTTGCTGGTGATATACTTGTTAATATAATTGACAAGCAACATGAAATAGATATGATGGAGAACAATGATAATGAACCAAACGATAGAAAGAACGACTCTAAGTAATCTTTTATTTAACGAAGACTATGCTCGTAAAGTATTACCTTTTATTAAAAGTAATTATTTTGATGTTCGTGAAGAAAGAATTATATTTGAAGAGATAACTAGTTTTGTAGATAAGTATAAAAAGATACCTACACAAACATCTCTTGAGATAGAGATTGGTTCTCGTAAAGATCTTAATCAAGACGAACATGATAAGATTGTCGCTATCGTTAAAACTTTGAATTCAGAAAAAGTTGATATGGATTGGTTGTTAGACACAACTGAAAAGTTTTGTAAAGATAAAGCAATCTACAATGCTATCGTTGAAGGTGTTGGTATTATAGATGGTAAAGATAAATCTAAGACACCTGATTCTATTCCTAGTATATTAACAGAAGCATTATCAGTTTCTTTTGATAACAGTGTCGGTCATGATTATATTGACGATGCTGACTCTCGTTTTGAATTCTATCATCAAAAAGAAGAAAGGATTCCTTTCGATTTAGATTTCTTTAACAAGATTACTAAAGGTGGTTTGCCATCTAAAACTCTTAATATCGCACTAGCAGGTACTGGTGTTGGTAAATCATTATTCATGTGTCATATGGCATCTAACTGTTTATCGCAAGGTAAGAATGTTCTCTACATAACAATGGAGATGGCAGAAGAACGCATCGCTGAAAGAATCGATGCTAATATGATGAATGTAAACATCAAAGACTTGGCAGAATTACCTAAGAAGATGTTTGAAGATAAGATACAAAAGATTACCAAAAGGACAAATGGTAAACTAATCATTAAAGAATATCCTACTGCTTCTGCACATAGTGGACACTTTCGTGGTTTAATTAAAGAGTTAGCAATTAAGAAATCATTTAAGCCTGATATTATCTTTATTGATTATCTAAACATTTGTGCGTCATCTAGATTTAAAAATAGTTTTAATGTAAACTCATATACAATGATTAAGTCTATCGCAGAAGAACTTCGTGGTCTTGCTGTTGAAACCAATGTACCTATTATGTCTGCCACTCAAACAACTAGATCTGGTTTCTCAAATACTGATGTTGGTCTTGAAGATACTTCGGAGTCGTTTGGTTTACCAGCAACTGCCGACTTAATGTTTGCTTTAATCTCTACTGAAGAACTTGAAGAACTAAATCAAATCTGTGTTAAGCAATTAAAGAATCGTTATAATGATCCTACTATGAATAAAAGATTTGTTATTGGTATTGATAGAGCAAGGATGAAACTGTATGATGTAGAATCGTCAGCACAAGATGGTCTAATTAATAGTGGTCAAAGTGTAGATGATGATGGCGAACCAGTATTTGATAAAGGTAGTTTTTCAAAGAACAATACATACGATAAGTTTTCAAACTTTAAGGTATAATTATGGTTAGAATTATTAGAGGTGCATTTAGTGATGCTCAATGTGACGAATTGATTGAATATTTTGATAATAATAAATCAGAAGAATCTAGATATGTTAGTGAGGCAAGTAAAGGCAAACAAAAGTTTGATAAGGATACTAAGATAGCAAAGTCTAGAGTGCTTGACTTACCTGAAGAAAGCGAGTACAATAAAATTACATGGGATCTTGCTAAGATATTTTGTAAGGATTATAATCTTAACATTAGTGGACAAACAGGATTAAGAATGTTCAAGTATGATGAGGGTGGACATTTTGTTTGGCATACTGATGCGCAAAATGGATTAGACATAGACCAAATTACAATGACAATACAATTAAGTCATCCAGAAGATTATGATGGTGGCAACTTTGTATTTGGTTCGTTAGATGGTAACGCACATATTGTTGACTATGCTGACATGGAGTGGGGTAGCGAAAGATTAGAAAGAGAAATTAAAATTACCCACACATTAACTAAGGAAAGGGGAACTGTTTGTATATACGATTCTAAAAACTGGCACAAAGTGACACCAGTGACCAGAGGTTGTAGATATGGTATGATAAATTGGTTTTCTGATAGAGGTGGATTTTTAAATTTATGAAGAAAAGGATAGCAATAACTGGACATACAGGACAAGTAGGACAAGCACTTGTCACAGAATGTATTCTACAAGGATATGAGGTTATGCCATTTTCAAGAGCAAATGGGTATGATATTACAATATTTCCAGCAATGGGAAAACTAATTGCAGCTGCAAAGGATTGTGATATATTTGTAAACAACGCATACACTAATTCTTTCCATCAAGTAGAACTATTATATCGATTATATGATGCTTGGAAAACTAAGGAAAAAACTATTATTAATATAGGAACAACTGCTTCAGGATACTATGAACATGAAGAACCATGGGTTTATGGGACTCATAAGTCCGCCTTAGACGATGCATGTAGACGCATGCAAAGCGAACATAATAAGCACCCACTTAAAGTTATCAATATTAAACCATACTATATTGGTAAAGAATCCTATGCGATACCACCTGAACAATTAGCAAAAGATATACTATGGGTTGCTAGTCATCCTAGACATATTGCTGAAATAACGATAAGATAAGTATTATAAATACTTGTATTATTTTATAGAGAATCTACAATGGCATCACTATTATCATTTAATCAATTTAAAGAAATTACAGATAGTAATGACTTGTCTGAAGCAAGTATTGTCAATCAAACTACTTATGGTCCAGGACATCAATTAGAACTCAGGAAAACAGCAAATAAAACGATTGCTGCAGTAATGGGTAAAAATATTGAAATTGCTACTGAAGATCCAGATGCTGAAGAAATAAGAGTTGGTGCTGGTGCAGAATCAGTTTATATTAAATCAGATGGAAAGGTATATAAGATTGTAGGATCTAAATCTACAATCAATAATGCATTCAATCATGCAGGTGGCGGAAAATCAGATACTCATAAAAAGACTAGATGTAAAGAAGCAATGTCTGTAATTGTTTTTAAACATTACTTAGATAAAGGTAAAACGATTGAAGAAGAAGATGCTATTAAAGAATTGCCTAAATGGGATGCTGATCCATCTGTATACACTTCATTATATTATAACAGCGCAGTTCTTCAGTTAGTATCATTCAGAAAAATTAAAAGACTTAAAAGTATGCATTTTGAATTTCAAGGTGATACATATTCTGCTAAGATTTATGCTAAAGCAAAATTACTCGGTGCACCTAAATCTCCTGATAACTGGAATCCTTCAGATATATGGTTGTTTAGTGATGCTATGAGAAGTAATATAGATTCTGAGTTAGAAAAAATTAATCACATTCAAGAATTAAACTTATGGATGAGAAGAAACTATCTTAAGAAAAACTTAGTTCCTATATCTCTCAAACAAGCAGGTGAGAGGTCATCTATCGAACTAATAGAACCAATTAAATATAAAGATCGTAAACTTGATTATGACTTTACATTAAATAGAATACAAATTGCTGGTACCTGTAAGTCAGTATTTGTTGAAACAAAATCTGGTTTTACATTTAAGGCAAATGCTCGTGCAGCAAAAGATAATCCTAATCTTTTTTACGAAGGAACGATGAAGGGAGAAAACTTTTCTATGGGTGCTATTGATAAAACAGCATGGGATGAATTTCATAAAGGAAAAGTTCCTAATGGTAAAGATATAAAACCAACTATTCGTTTATTAAATGGTGCCAAAGAAACATATAAAAAGTATAATAGAAACATAGTCAAGAAAGATAATGATGTTTTGTTTAATCCCAACTTTACAAAAATGGATAATCTATTTCAACAAAGATATATTCATTGTGCTGACTTCTTAAAATTTATAATGGAAAATTATGATGAGGCAATGAAGTTTGGTTTCTATGCGTCTATGAAAGTTTCAGCAATTAACTCAATGTACATAAAGATAAAATAATGTTTTTATTCGAAGACAAAGGTGGAAAAAACTTACACCTAGAACATATAGAAGATGAGATACTAAATTATGGTATTGATGGTGGCAGAGCATCTATAAATTTCGTTCAATCTTTACGAGATATGTTTGCTGGGTCAAGTCGATCTTCTATAAATATGACTGTAAAGTGGGATGGTGCACCTGCTATATTTGCTGGTATAGACCCAAGTGACGGAAAGTTTTTTGTAGCAAAGAAATCTGTCTTCAATATAAATCCTAAACTTTATAAAACCAATGCAGAGATAGACGCAGATGTATCTGGTGCATTAAATAATAAATTTAAAGTTGCCTTGTCCGAGTTTTCTAAACTAGGAATCAAAGGAGTAATACAAGGCGACTTAATGTATACGAAAGACGACCTTGAAAACGAAACTATTGACGGAACAAAATATATCACCTTTCAACCTAACACTATTGTGTATGCTATTCCTGTTGATAGTGATCTCGGTAGAACAATCAGCAAGACAAAAATTGGAGTGGTTTGGCACACGACCTATACTGGAAGTTCGCTCGAAGGAATGAAAGCATCTTTTGGTGTTAACATATCAAGTCTAAAGAAAACTAATTCTGTTTGGATGGATGATGCAACATATAAAGATTTGTCTGGAAAGGCAACATTTACTCAAAAAGAAACTGAGGATATAAGTAAATCATTATCTGAAGCAGGTAAAACATTCCGTAAGATTAACTCAACTATGTTAAGAAAGTTCTTAAATCTACAGGATAGTCTTACAGGAAATTTAGCAGGAGCATCTCTAAAGACATATAATAATAGTATGGTAAGGGCAGGAAAAACAATTACTAATCCAACTCAACATGCTAGAGGTTATTCTAAATGGGTAAATGATAGTCTACAAAAACAGATAGATAAGGTAAAAACTCCTGCTGGAAAACAAAAATATATAAATAAGCAAAAGGAGTATGTTCGTGAGTTTAATAAACATACACCTAACTTAATTCAGATAATTACCTTTCAAAATCACATTGTTGATGCTAAAATGAAAGTGGTGAAGAAACTTGATAGTGTTCGTGGTTTGACTGACACTTTTATAAGAACTGACAATGGGTTTAAAGTAACTAATCCAGAAGGATATGTGGCTATAGATAGAGTAAGTGGTGGTGCAGTAAAACTAGTGGACCGATTAGAATTTAGTTATAACAACTTCACAGCAGTAAAGGCATGGGATAGGTAGTTACAAATAATTTAATTTAATGGATCATATGAAGAATTTTACACAACTCAGAGAGCAAGTGCTCGAAGAAAAAGTAGGCACAATCTACGACAAAACTCCAAAGACATTAGAAGATGCTGAGAATCCAGAGGTTCTAGTGCAGGGGTTTGGTCGTGTAAGATTAAATCAAGTCCATAATCTAATTCAAAAGAAAGTAAAAGAACTTTCCAAATTATCCCAATCAAAAAACTACAATGGTATGAAATCAACTATGAAGATGTTGACAATTTTTATGGATGCTGCCGATGAAGTTGAAAAAGAAATGAACACACCACAGTACAAAAGAAAACTCACAATGTTGAAGAGAGTATCACGATGAGGTTTTCTGAATTCTACCAAAAAATATTTGACGAAATGCAAACTGAAAAGAAAGCAATGAGTCGTGCTCAAAGAAGAAAGATCGGACTGCGAATGAAACGATTGGCAAAGTCTGCTGGTTTTAAAAAGAAAAAAGAACGAGCAATGAAAAGGATGCCAACCTCTGACAAGATTAAGAAACTTGCAAGAAAAGCAGCACTAAAAAAGTTAAGATTAAAATACTTTCCAAAATACAATCAACTAGGTGTGAACCAAAAAATAAAAGCAGATGAATTAATTAATAAGAGATTCGGTCAAGCAATAGAAAAGATTGCTAAGAAAATGGTTCCGTCAGTTAAGAAGAAAGCGATGGCAAGAGTGAAATCATTAAGACAAAAGAAGGCAGAAGAGTGAAATCATTTAGAGAATTAGTAGAACAAAAAGAAACAGTTGCATTTACTTTTGGTAGATTTAATCCACCAACGATTGGTCATGGGAAATTAATTTCAAAACTTGCACAGGTTTCTGGTACTAATCCTTATTTTGTATTCCCTTCGCAATCACAAAATCCAAAGAAAGATCCACTACCATTCGCATTAAAGATTGCATATATGAGGAAGATGTTTCCTAGACATGCAAAGAATATTATTGCCGATGCTAAAGTAAGAACAGCATTAGATGTTATAGTTAAGTTATATAATGAAGGGTACAAAAATGTTATAATGGTTGTTGGTTCAGATAGAGTTAAAGAATTTTCATCATTGTTGAATACTTACAATGGTGTAGAAGGTAAAAAGCATGGCTTTTATAAGTTTGATAATATCAATGTAGTAAATGCTGGTCAAAGAGATCCTGATGCAGATGGTGCTGAAGGTATGTCTGCGTCTAAGATGAGAGATATGGCAATGAACAGTGACTTTGAAAATTTCAAACAAGGTGTGCCATCTAATTTTAGAGATGCTAAAAAATTATATCTTGATGTTCGTAAGAATATGGGCATAAGAGAAGAAAAAGATTTAGGTCAATTAGATGACTATGAGACACTTCGAGATCAATATCTAACTGGTAAAATATGGAATGTTGGTGACATTGTCGAAGTAAATGGCACTGTCGGAGAGATTGTAAGAAAAGGAACTAACTATGTTTCTTATACTGATAACACTGGTAAGGTAAACAAGGCATGGTTACATGAAATTTCATTATTTGAAAAGAAAAAAGAAAAGAAATATGATTCCGCACAAGATCCTGATGTTGATGAACTTCCAGGATCACAACCAAAGCAGTATTATAAAGGTGTAGCAAAAGATAAGAAAGATGATAGAGCAAGACATTTTGCTCGTAAGACAAAAGTAGATGATGACGATCCATCTGCATACACACCTGCTCCTGGAGATAAGGAAGCAAAAACTAAACCATCTAAACACACTAAGAAATTTAAACAAATGTATGGTGAGGGTGAGGTAGAAAAGACTAAAGAAATAATTAAAAGAGAAAAAGAATCTGATAAACGCAGACATGATGCGATGATGGATAGAGCAAGAACTAGAGATGCTGCGATAAAAAATCAACAGACTGAAGATTCTCCTTGTTGGGATGGTTACAAACAAGTAGGAACTAAGAAAGGTAAGAGTGGTAAAACTGTACCAAATTGTGTTCCAGAAGAAACACAACTAGATGAAAAAATTGAAGGTCTAGTCAAGAAAGCAGAAAAGTCTGGTATGCCATATAGCATATTAAAGAAAGTATATGATAGAGGCATGGCAGCATGGAGAACAGGACATCGTCCAGGAACTACTCCACAACAATGGGCAATGGCAAGAGTTAATTCTTTCGTTACTAAATCTTCAGGCACATGGGGCAAAGCAGATGCCGACTTGGCAAAACAAGTTAGAGGAGAGGAGTTTGTTGCTGAAGAAGAAATGAAATGTCCACCAGCAACTCAAGATGTAGATATTAATACTAAGAATAGAAACTCTACAATTAAAAACCATATGTATGGTCCACTCAATGTAGATGAACCAGCAGACTATTGGGAAAAGATTGCTGACAAGTGGGATACATCTGAAGAAGCAGCAAAGAAATCCTTATGTGGTAATTGCGTTGCTTTTGATATTTCTCCAAGAATGGAAGATTGTATGCCTGGACAAATTAGTGATGGCGATGGTCGTTTAGGATATTGTTGGATGCATCATTTTAAATGCCACTCAGCAAGAACTTGTGATACATGGGCAAAGGGTGGTCCAATTACAAAAGATGAAATATCTAATGATTGGCAAGAAAGAGCATTTAATGAACAGAAGATTGGTAAGAACTTTGGTATGATACCAAAGAAAGATCTTCCTGGACATGAGGTTCTTGGACCAGTCGCAGAATCTTTACTGGAAGAAAATAGTTACAGAGTTGGTTCTGAAAAATACTTTGAGTTCTTCAGAGATAAAAGAAGGCAATTTAAAGAGGGACTTTATCAACCAGAAAGTGATTTTGACAAAGATATTATGGAGGGGGATTTAGGTAAGTTCGCAATGCATAAAGGTGAAATGGTTGCACTAGATTGTCCTATGATAAATGAGGCAGAATATAAAGGAAAGGAAGTAGAATTAAATAAACCAAAAGCAGGAGGATCTAAAAAATACTATGTGTATGTAAAAGATCCGTCAACTGGTAATGTAAAAAAAGTAGAGTGGGGCGATACCACTGGACTTAAAATTAAACTCGATGATATAGGAGCAAGAAAAAGTTTTGCTGCGAGACATAAATGTGACCAGAAAAAAGATAAAACTAAACCTGGATACTGGGCATGCAATATTCCTAGATACGCTAAACAATTAGGACTAAGTGGAGGTGGTCAATTCTTTTGGTAGGAGTTTATGAGTCGTAAAGAAATATTATTGGATAAACCATATAACGATGTAAAGGTTGAAGGAGGCTTCGTTAGAACTTTTAACGAAGATGTCAAGGAAGACTCTTTAATTTGGCACAGAGACTTAAAGAATAGAAAGATAGAAGTTTTAGAATGTAGAGGTTGGAAGTTTCAAAGAGACAATCAACTACCCATAGAACTAAAAGAGAATGAAATCTATGAAGTTAATGCGATGGAATATCATCGTTTAATTAAGGGAAATGGTAGGTTAAAATTAAGAATAAAAGAATTATAATTATAAATAGGTACATTAATTAGGGAAAAATTATGAAATACTTAATTACAATGTCAGATTTGATGGAACAAGTAAGACAAAAAGAAATTTACTTGTCAGAAGGCAAATTAAATGAAACAGGACATGAAGATGTAAAATCTGCCAAGAATCAGGTTCAAATTGCTATGTCTGCTTTACAGAAAATGTCTGGTGAACTTAGTAAGTTGAATGATGAAGATTCACTCCCTACATGGTGGACTAATAAAGTTGCTGTTTCTGTTGATAAATTAGATGGCATGGCAGATTACCTAGACACACAAGTTGAGAAAGCAGAATCTAGAGACCCATCAAAGTCTGGAACAGGTTACGACATTAGTCACAAAGACTTTTCCTCTGCGATGCAACATGCATATGACTTTGCCAAAAGAAAGTTTGGTATCACAATAGACCCATCAGAGATTGACAAAAAGGTTGCAACTGGTCCTCGTAAACCATCTAAGGGTGAGACAAATACTTACAGACTCAAGGGTAAGGGTGGAAATATACAAATCCAAGTTTACAACAAAGGTGGTTCAAAACCATTTGAGTTG
>CENS01014350.1_pt1 | contig 13711 bp, 16 predicted proteins | sample 530201 | NCBI WGS metagenome assembly CENS01 (sample SAMEA2619747, study PRJEB7988) | marine metagenome | biome: marine biome (ENVO:00000447); feature: surface water layer (ENVO:00002042); material: "saline water (ENVO:00002010), including plankton (ENVO:xxxxxxxx)" | depth 5 m | reverse complement strand
ATGCGATACTTCCCAGACTTCCGACGAGTTATCAATGAACTCCAGCGATATTCTGTTGCTGGTGAGATTGATGTTGGCATTTTGAGCCGCATCGGTGAGATCCATGTCAGCGATCTGATGACTCACATGAAGGAGAAAAACTTCAAGGAGGCACGAAAGTGGGTTGTTTCTAATCTGGACAACTCTCCAACGGACTTGTTTCGGAAAATCTATGAGTCTTTGTATACAAGTCTAAAGGATGCCTCTATCCCACAAGCAATCGTTATCATCGGTGAGTATCAATACAAAGCGGCTCATGTTGCCGATCAAGAGATCAATATGACTGCGTGTATCGTCGAACTTATGTCATCTTGTGAGTTCAAATGACCGTATTTCCTAAATACGGGGACATATGATGGAGAAATGATGAATCTAAGCGAAACACTAAATTCACTTAACTATAATAAAGATAACTTGATAGAGAAGGGTATCCTTGCGGAATCTGATTATCTTCCTTTTATCGTGAACAAGTGTCTATCATATTTCACTGATACTGTGTTGTTCGTGAACGAGATGAACAGGTTTTCTGACTTACCAAAAAGAATGCAATATGATTATATCTTGCATTCGATTAGAAAACGAAAACGATTTTCCCGATGGGAAAAAAATAATAAGTCAAAAAAATTCCTATTGGTGAAAGAGTATTATCAATACTCAGATTCCAAGACAGAGGAAGTAGTGGATCTAATCTCTGACGATCAAGTAAAAGAAATAAAAAAACTTTTAGAAACCGGAGAGAGAAAGTGAATGAGGAAGATGACATATTTAACGGGTTGGGCATTGAGGTTTCACTGAAAGAACGTGACGATTTCTTAAAAATAAAAGAGACACTAACACGCATAGGTGTTTCCTCCCGTAAAGAAAAAAAGTTGTATCAATCATGCCACATCTTACACAAGAGAGGCAGATACGTCATTTTACATTTCAAAGAACTTTTTGAGTTGGATGGTTTAAAAAGTGATGTGTCCGAGGAAGACATCGCAAGAAGAAATACCATTGTCGGACTTTTAGAACAATGGGATCTTCTTGATGTTTTGGAAGAGGATGATGCGTTAGAGCCAAAGTTAAGTTTAGCAAAAATGAAAATTATCCCGTTCAAAGAAAAAGGTGAGTGGGAACTTATTCCAAAATATCACATTGGAAAGAAAAAATGAATCTAGAGATAGTGAGTTTTTATAGTGATGTTGATGAGAATACTTATTACTCAGACCATGCAAAAAGACTGATTGGAGAGTGTGATTCTCTCGGACTTCAGTATGATATAAAAGAAAAACCCTCCGCTGGAACATACCAAAAAAATTGTTTGTCAAAGCCACAGTTTATTCTCGATAAGTTATATGAAAAGAGAAAGCCATTCGTTTGGTTAGATATTGACTCATATCTTTTCAAACAACCAGAACTTTTTGATGGGATGGTTGATAGATTCGATATAGGATTTGCAACTTCGATACCCAGCATTGGTGGAATAAAGGCATCACCCCTTTTCATAAACAATACACCAAACTGTGAAGCGTTTTTACAAACATGGTCACACAACGCAGACGCAGCCTTGGCAGAAAACAAAAAACATTTTGATCATGAACCCTTGTTTGCATTAGTCCAACACTTCCAGTCTCAAATGAGAATTGGTTTTGTAGGACCAGAGTATTGTGTTTGGCCTAGATCACAAAATGAAAACACAGTTATCATGATGGGATTATCTGATGTCGATTCTAAAAAAGATAATCTTCGTGCCATGGGTATGGAAGAAGGGAAAATAGAATGGCAATCGGTGGGAACACTTTAATACAGTCAGTTAATTTACACTTTGGAACTGCTCCGTCTAGTTGTGCATTAATGGAGCCAACTGATTTTAAATGGACTAGAGGAAACGAAGATATTCGTGTTTATTGTGAACTGGGTTTAGGAATGAATCCAATTGATAATACACGAAAAAACTTTTTGTGGTTGTCTGAATCTAAAGAGATAGACGCTGCCATATTTGGAAATATACGATCATATCTACCAAAAATAGCAAAGCACTTTAATGGTATTTTGACTCACGAACAAGATATAATTGACGAATATGTCAATGCCGTCTATGTTCCACCCATGAGTAACTACCCGTGGACTGATAAAAAATATTGGGGAGTTCACGAAAAAACAAAAATGATTTCCTGTGTTGCCTCAAGAAAAGCCATGTGTGAAGGACACAGAAATCGTCACAAAATTGTTGACGAATGTTATGATTACATTGATTTGTTTGGTGGCTATAAAGACAGTCTTAAAATTGGAAGTGGAGATTTTAAAACAACATGGCCCGGCAAAGAGGACGCACTTGTTGATTACGCTTTTTCTTTGGTGATTGAAAACGCTGTGTATGATAAGTATTACACAGAAAAAATAACAGACTGCTTTGCAACCGGAACCATTCCAATTTATGTCGGAACAAAAAAAATATGTGAAGATTTTGATTGTAATGGGATTATATTTTATGATAATGTAGAGCAAGTAAAAAATCTAACAATGGACGATTACTTTTCTCGCATAGATAGTGTAGTAGAAAATCATAAACTCGTTTGTAAAATGAAAATATCGGACGATTATATGTTCGAGGGAGTGAAGAAATTTTTATGAAACCAAGTGTATTAAATGGTCACTATATTATTAATGACAATAAAATGAATTTTGATGCTCCGGTTGAAATTCATTTTAATCGGTTTGGTGAATCTTTACATCCACATAAAAACGGGGAAACACATCCGGTCTATCCAATTTCTTTTAGATCATCTGATGCCTTCAAAGTATTTTGTAATTTTACAGAACCAGAAACCTCTGCGTGGTGTGAGTCCCATGAAGTTATTATTGAAAATCACCACAAATATGATTTAATTTTAACTGCGAGAGATGAAATTTTAGAGAAGTGTAGAAACGCAGTATTTTTTCCATATGGAACAACGTGGTTGCACAAAGATGTCGATATTCAGGACAAAAATTCTATTGGGTTTTATCATCCATCAATTGATGAATTGCATGTAGGAAAGACAAATAGCATTTCTTTCATGACCACAAATCATCGTGGTAAAGAGGGATATGAAATTAGACATGGTGTTTGGACAAGGCAGGGTGAAATACAAAATAAAGTATTTTATTCTAGCACACGGTATCCTGTGTCAGAAAATTTTCTACCTGATGATGATAAAAAACATTTATTCAAATCAATGTTCTCAATCGTAGTTGAAAGTAGTAAAGAAGAAAATTACTTTACCGAAAAACTTTGTGACGCTCTTCTGGCAAAAACAATTCCTATCTACTGGGGATGTCCTAACATCGGTGATTTTTTTGATGTTGATGGCATGATAATTTGTAACTCGGTTGATGAAATTATGGACGCATGTAAACGAATTGAAAATGACTCACGTTTGTATGAAAAAATGAAAGACAAAGTTGATTTAAATTTTGAAAAGGCAAAAGAGTATTGCGTTCCTTTGCATGAACGAATGGGTGTTGAGATACAAAAAGGTTTAGATAAAAAAGAAGCCATAATGCATGATGAAATTATTTTGTCTATCGGCATTCTTACGATACCAGAGAGAAGATATTTGTATCTTCGTTTGATGAATCATTTAGAAAAAATTATGTCCGATACTCCACATTTAAAAGGAAAAGTTGAATATGTTGTCGCTCTCGATGAAAAAATTAAAACAGTCGGTGAAAAACGAAATGAAGTTTTAGATCGTGCGAGAGGTAAATATGTTTGTTTTATTGATGATGATGATTTAGTATCTGACGTATATTTCAAAGCACTTGTTGAAACATTAGAAAATCATCCACAAGTTGATTGTGTTGGGTTCAAGGGAATGTATTATGAACACGGGGAACAACAAATGGTTTTCCATCACGCCATCCAAAACGGTGGTCACTGGAAAGATGAAAATGGAATTCAACGACGACCTGTTAATCACTTAAATCCAGTGCGAACCGAGTTTGCCAGAAAAATTAGATTTCCAGAAAAAAGTTTTGGAGAGGACAGTGACTATTGTGATAGGTTACTTGATTCTGGGCTTATTAAGTCCGAGGCATTTATTGATTTAATTTTATATCATTATCTTTTTGATAGAGAAATTTCTGCTACACAGGGGTAACATTATGAGAAGAATTATTAGTTTTTGTTTGTGGGGTGACGCACCTTTGTATAACGTTGGTGCCATCAGAAACGCTGAGTTAGCGGACGTTTATTTTCCAGAGTGGGACTGTCGATTTTATATTGGAGATGATGTCCCCTCTAAAACTATTTACGAATTAAATAGTTTTGATAACACAGAAATTGTAATGATGAATGAATATGAAAATGATTGGCAAGCAAGCATTTGGAGATTTTTTGCAATTGATTTAAATACAGACGTTGAATATGTTATTTTGAGGGACACTGATTGTCGTTTGGGTGAAAGAGAAAAACGAGCAGTTGATGTGTGGATTAATTCTGGAAAAGCGATGCACATCATGAGAGATCATCCATTACACACTCATCCAATATTAGCAGGTATGTGGGGCTGTCATGTCCCAAAGTTTTTTGAAATGTTTAAAAATAAAAAACTCCCCACGGATGGAACAATGAAAGATGTCTATAGTAAATGGTTGGCTCACAGTATGCAAGTGACCGCTGGTGTAAAACAGCCCCCTAACTCAGGTCAAAGATTACATCCAAGAGAGTATAATCAAAAAGGCATTGATCAAGAATTCTTACGTTTTCTTTATGGAATGTTAACTGCCGATGATGTTTTTGTTCACGATAGTTTTCCACACTACAACGCTTTTGGTGGACACCATCCGACAGAAAAAACCGCCGGACAACTTCCGTCCGTTGGGTTCCCAATAAAATTTCAAAAAGGACCACACGAATTTGTCGGCCAAGACTGGAATGAAAATGATGTTCCAACCGCAACCTCTTATCAAGCGATTAAAGACGCATATAAAAGCATTATGATGTGGGATAAAAAGTAGAAGTTTCAATGAAAAAAGTAATATCATTTTCTTTGTGGGAACAAGATAAAGAAACAAGAAGAGCCCAACCTGACATTGAACAATATTTCATCGGTGCTATTCTGAATGCAGATATCGCAAAGAAACACTGGAAAGATTGGACATGTAGATATTATATTGATAGTAGCACAGTTCCCGAATCTCTTATTACAGAGTTTAAATCAAGAGACAATGTTGAGGTTGTTTTGTTTGAAAATAATGAGGGTTATTTTTCTACCTTATGGAGATTTTATGCCATAGGAGATGACCTGGATTATGTAATATGTAGAGACGTTGACTCTAGATTAAATATTAGAGACAAGGCTGCTGTGGATGAGTGGATTTCTAGTAATGAAGATTTTCACATAATGAGAGATCACTGTCAACATACTCGACCAATCGCTGCTGGAATGTTTGGTGCCAAAGGTGGTGTATTGCCTAACATGTCTGAGTTAATAAACATGGCTCGTGTAAAATCTAAACAACAAAATCAACATAACTGGTTTGGAATAGATCAACTGTTTTTAGAAAAAATAATATATCCCTATGTGAAAAAGAGATCGTTAATTCACGATGAATGGACCGATCCAACTCAACTTATTTTTGCGGGAGAGAAAAAAAGACCGTTCCCAATTCCAAGAGAAACGGGGGATGGTTGGTGGGAGAGGGATCTTCCAGAATGGCACAGTGGTATCGAGGATGACGCATACAAGTATCCTCATTGGCAGCCACCGGATGGACCTGGTCATTGTTTTTTAAAGTGTCCCGCTTGCAACATATTTCACGACAACGAATACATAGGTAAACATAGATTTATTACCAGCGATGAAAAGAAAAAGTATGAACACATAATGAAAGATATATTATGAACAAAGTGATTTCAATTAGTTTGTGGGGAGACAACATAGCATACACTATGGGTTCGATTCTTAATGCAGAGATAGCGGAAAAAGAGTGGCCTGATTGGACTTGTAGATTTTATGTTGGTCCCGATGTTCCAACTCCTATTATCGAAAATTTGGAGTTCAGAGAAAACGTTGAGGTCATTGAAACAAACGAAAACGTTGGGTGGAGAGGAATGTTTTGGAGATTTCTGGCAGCAGAAGATCCAGAGGTTGATGTAATGATTTCTCGTGATGCAGATTCTCGTTTAAGTATACGAGATAAAGCAGCGGTAGATGAGTGGTTAGAAAGCGGAAAACCCTTTCACATAATGAGAGATGGATGTCAACACGCTTGGAAAATTTGTGGTGGTCTATGGGGTTGTCGAGGCAACTACATTAAGAACATGAAAGAGTTGATACTAAACTATGTTAAACACGATCCACACAATAATCATGGCTGCGATCAGAGATTTTTAAAAACTCTATATGATCAGGTTGTTCGTGATGCTTTTGTTCATGACGATTGGCATATATTCCCCGTCGAGGAAAGACATCCTTTTCCGATCCCAAGATTTAGAGGTGACAAATGGTGGGAAAATACTTTCCCAGAGTGGCATCATGGTATAGAAGATGATGCGGAGAGATTTCCTTATTGGCAACCACCAGAGGGACCAGGTCATTGTCCCTTAAAATGTTCCTCGTGTGGTCAGTTTCATGACAATGATTACCTCGGAAAAGTTATTTTCATAACTGAAAAAGAAAAAGAAAGATATGAGAAAATATTGAAAGGTGTAAACGATGAAAATAGATAAAGTTATTTTTTCTACCTCGGTGGAATATAGTTCCTTCTGGAACATACAATCTCAAGTGTTTAAGGAAGCCCTCGGCATTGAGCCTGTTTGTTTGTTGTTTGGTAAAAAAAACGACACCAACATGCACGAAAAATATGGTGAAGTTATTGAACGGGAGTTTGACGAAAATTTACCAAAAGTGATTCAAATTACTTGGTCGAAATATGATTTTCCAAAGACTGAAGAGGAAACAACTTGGATGCTTGGTGACATTGATATGATCCCACTAAATAAGCAATATTTCACAGATAACATTTCTGAATTTGAAGAAAACTCATATCTACATTTAAATTTTGCTGGAATATCAAAACCGAGAAGAGGAACCTTGGATGCGTTTCTTCAGGAGGGATCACAAGCACATGCGAGAGCGGCTGGGAGTAAAACTACTGGAGCCGATCTTGCCGGACACTACCATGTTTCTAAAGGGAAAAATTTCGTTCGTTGTTTTGATCTTGATCGTCCATTTAATGAACAGGTTTCTTTTATAACCGAGTCCCATAAGTATGGTTTAGGTCCAGCGGATGGTGGACATTCTGATATTGACTGGTATTATTGGTGTGCCGAAGAAAGTTATTCATCAGAAAGAATTTTTGATATGATTCGTGAGAAAAAATTACACTTTAACGGTGTTTGTTATGATAACTCAAGACAACGTGTAGATAGAAGTGTTTGGGACGAATCAATTATGGACTATCGTTACTCACCCGATCTTCTAAGGCAAAAACAAATTGTTGATATTCATTGTGAACGACCATACGAAAAGCAAGAAGAGGCAATGATGCGAGTTATTGAACTCTCTGGTATTCTTGAATGAACAATGTCTTTTTGATTTCTGGCAGTTCAGGCGTTGGTAAAACAACGTTCTCGAACTTGTTAGCGATGTATCTCGATCCCCACCAAACCATTCACGTTTGTGGGGACGATTTACATAAGTGGGAACGGGGACACAAAAAATGGAGTGATCACACTCACTTAGATCCGAACGCAAACAACTTAGATAAAGGTTTTAGTGATATTCATAATTTATTTCTTGGCAAACAAATTAAAAGAAAACACTACAACCACAATACAGGTAAGTTTGATCCCGAGTCCACTATAAAACCAAAATCAAATATAATTTATGAGGGACTGCACTCTCTTTTTGACACAAGAGTAAATAAAATTTCTAAGTTTAAAGTGTATGTTGACACAGATCCTGAACTAAAAAAACAGTGGAAAATGAGCAGAGATACACAGAGGAGAGGTTATACTAAAAAACAAGTCGAAGACGTTCTTGTTCGTCGAGAAAAAGACGAGAGAATGTATATCACTCCACAAAAAGAAAACGCAGATATAATTGTTCGTTTCGAGGAGAGAAAAGATGGCATGGTTCACCTCGAATACGAGACAAAAACAAAACAACATGAAACGATGATGCGGGATATTAAAAAACTTTACGATGCACATCGTGATTTTTTGTTCCTATGTAAGAGATCGTCGTTTGAACACGATCTCATTCAATCGGCGGGCGGTAACGTATCATATAAATTTAAAGATAAATTAATCATAACATCTTCTGGAACACAAATGCAAGATGTTCTCATGTTAGATGGATTTACAATATGTGATCGTGATGGGAACTCTCTGATTGAGGAGCAAAAACGGCCATCTATGGAGGTAGGATTTCATAGTAAGATAGAATCTAAATTTGTTTTTCACACACATCCGATATACTTGAACTCAGTTTTATGTTCTCAAGAATCTAAAGAAATTATAAATGAAATTTTGAAAGATTATGACTATGATTACATTCAGTATGTTACCCCCGGAAAGGAGTTGTCGGAGTCATTTAAAAAGAGAGCAGACATAAAAATAATTTTACTTGAGAATCACGGTCTTATTTGTTGTGGTGACTCGGCGTGTGATGTGTTCAATTTATCCATGAAAATAAATCATTTGTGCAAAGAGTGGTTGATTCGTAAGTCTAAAACTTTTAAAACATTCGGTGTTGAGCAATTACAAATTGACACCTCCTGTTTTCTTTTTCCTGACGCAGTTGTGTTGAATGATGACATGAAAAAAATCAATCAATATATGCTATACATACAAAGAGATGTGGGTTTGACTCCTAACTGTATGAGTGAAACTGAGGTTACTAAGTTATTGAATATGGAAGAAGAAAAATACAGGAAGGCTCTTCATGAAGATTATTGTTCCGATGGCAGGGACGGGTAATCGCTTCGTTCAAGCGGGTTACACCGATCCAAAACCTCTTATTAAAGTTATGGGTAAAAGAGTTATCGAGTATATTCTCGATGCCTTTTCTGATGAGGATGAATTTGTTTTCATTTGTAACGAGAAGCATTTACAAGAAACAGATATGGAAAAAATTCTACTTGAGTTGAAACCAAACTCAAAGGTAGTTTCGATGCCTCTTCACAAATACGGTCCTGTTTATACAGTCCAACAAGTTTACGATGATATCGTGGATGACGAAGAGGTTATCGTTACTTATTGTGATAATCCTTTTGTGTGGGATCGTGATGATTTTACAAAATATGTTGATGATAATAACTTAGATGGATGCGTTCTTTCACATTCTGGTTTTCATCCGCACACTCTCAACAACACAAAGATGGCATTCATGAAAATGGATGGTGGCATGCTTGAGGAAATCAAAGAGAAAGAGTGTTACACGGATGATCCAATGAGCGAACATGCCTCAACGGGAACGTATTACTTTAAAAAAGGCTCATACATCAAAAAGTATTTCGACGAAGCAGTTGAAAAAAACATCAACTATAATGGTGAATTTTATGTAACGCTCGTGTATAATCTTCTTGTTCAAGATGGACTGAGAGTTAGTTGTTATGATACACCATTCGCTTTGGTTATGGGAACACCAGAGGAAGTTGAAAATATGGAAGCGTGGAAAAGTATCATTGAAAAGGGACAGGTCAAAACACAAAAAGACCTTGTGAGTTGTTATCGTTATTGGAAAACTTTTAATGAAAATCATTTACGTTGATATTGATGAAACTATTTGTGATACTCCCGGCGATGACGTAAGGGATTATTACTCTTCGACACCAAGACCAGAAACCATTCTTAAAGTAAATAAACTTTATGATGATGGCAATCGAATTGTGTATTGGACAGCAAGAGGTAGCAGATCCGGAAAAGATTGGTATAAATTAACGGAAAGTCAATTAGAATCGTGGGGTGCAAAGTATCACGAACTTCGGTGTGACAAACCATATTATGACGTTTTTTACGATGATAAAAACATGAGACCGGACGAACTATGATTTTTATTTCACATAGAGGGAACTTAGACGGACTTAATCCTGATCGGGAAAATAGTCCCGACTATATTGATGAAGCGATCAAACTTGGTTTTGATGTTGAGATTGATGTCAGAACAAAAGATGGAGAACTTTGGTTAGGACACGATGAACCACAATACAAAGTCAGTGAGATGTGGTTGTTAGAAAGACAGGTAAACCTTTGGTTACACGCAAAGGACTATGAATCGCTTGGTTTTTTAAATACAACTTCGCTCGAACACTTTTGGCATGAGAGAGATCGGTTTACCATAACGAGTCACGGATATATTTGGTCCCATGATTTTGGTGAAAAAATGAACTGTCGATGTGTAATTCCTTTGTTGTCTCTTGAGGAAGTTGAAAATTACAAACAAAGAAATTTTTATGCGGTTTGCTCTGATTTTGTTTTTGCATGTAAGGAAAAATTTAGATGAAGAAATACTTGGTAACTGGTGGTGCGGGTTTTATTGGTTCACATATTGTTGACAATTTGGTTGACGCAGGACACGGTGTTGTTGTGATTGATGATGAGTCCTCGGAGTCACACAAATATTTTCATTACAATAATAAAGCAAAGTATTACAAATATGACATTTGCGATCATGATTTGATCAAAGGTCTTTTTAATAACGTTGATACTGTTTTTCACTTGGCGGCAGAATCCAGAATTCAACCGGCGATTAAAAATCCGCTGAAGGCAGTTAGAACAAACGCATACGGAACTTGCTCTATTCTACAAGCGGCAAGAGAGGCCGGAGTGCGACGAGTTGTTTACTCATCAACATCATCTGCGTATGGTTTAAAAAATAAAATTCCTAACGTTGAAACTCAGTCAGATGATTGTTTGAATCCATATTCAGTATCAAAAGTATCAGGTGAAAAACTATGCAAAATGTATTCTGATTTGTTTGGATTGGAAACGGTCGTGTTTAGATACTTTAATGTTTATGGCGAACGTCAACCAACGAGAGGTCAATATGCTCCGGTGATTGGTTTATTTTTAGAACAATTGAAAAAGGGACAACCACTTACAATTGTTCCGGACGGAGAGCAACGAAGAGACTTCACTCATGTTTCTGATGTAGTTAGTGCAAACATTTTTGCATCCACAATTAAGATGGAAAAATATGGTGAAGTTTTTAATCTCGGAACCGGAATCAATCATTCAGTAAATGAACTTGCCGACTTTATTTCAAAAAATAAAATAATGATTGAACCAAGAGTTGGTGAGTCACGAGAAACTCTCGCAGATATTGAAAAAGTAAAAACCGTTTTGGGTTGGAAACCTAAAGTTAAATTAAAAGATTGGATTGTGAGTCAATTATGAAATTTATTACGATTACCACCACAGGTAATACCGTTTTTTGCATGAACATGATCACTTCTTTACGAAATCACAGTGACTTGCCAGTTGTTGTATATTGTGCTGATGGAGCGAGAGAGGAGTTGGAATTTAATTATGATATTCCTGATTACGTTGAACTAAGGGAACTTAACTCTGATATAAAGGAACACAATCGCTATGGAACGGATAACTTTATAAATATCTCGTTTAAAAAAATAGAAGCACTGTATAATGAAATTATTGAAAATGATACTGATGATTTTGTTTTGGTTGATACCGATGTGGTTTTTACGAGTGATCCGTCAGAAAAACTTTTTGAAATCGCACGAACTACTAATTTTGAGATGGTTTTTCAAACAGACAAACCGACAGGACAGCACATTTGCACCGGCTTCTTTTACGTCCGAAACAATGACAATGTGAAAAATTTTCTTGAAGAGTATTTAAGTTTGGTTTCACATGCAAAAGAAACAGAGAGTCACAAAACAGAGTGGAAAGAGGTGCATGATCAAACTTTGATGAACTGGATTCTTCTCGGAAAAATTCAAATAAATAAAGATGTGAGATGGACCACATTTCCAACGTCGTTCGCAACAAACGGACATTTATATTTTAGTGTGAGTGAGCGACACGGCTCAGAAACAGTTGTTCACGCAAATTTTTGTGTTGGACAAGAAATCAAACTCGAAAGATTAAAAACGAACAATTTATGGTTCATGGGAGACAGTGATGAGTAAACCGACAGTAACGCTTTGTATGATTGTTAAAGACGAGTCTCATATTATTCAAGACTGTCTTAAGTCAGTCGCTCCTTTCATTGACAGATACGATATCACAGATACGGGATCAACCGATGGAACTCAAGACTTAATTAAAAAAACGTTTGATGAACTTGGTATTCCCGGCGATGTTCACCAGTCAGACTGGAAGGGTTTCGGGAAGTCTAGATCCGAATCATTAGAAAACTGTGAAGAAAAAGCAGACTATGGTTTAATTATTGATGCCGATGATTACATCACGGGTGAGTTGCCGATTCCACCACTAGATCCAAATGTTGATGGATACTCACTAAGAATTAGTCGTGGTGAGTTTACTTGGTGGAGAACACAACTTGTCAAACTTTCTAGTCAATGGCATTACGTTGGTGTTCTTCATGAATATGCTGGAATAAAAACAAAACCACAACCTAATGTTATAAAATTAGATGGTAATTATAAGATCAATGCACGAACAGAGGGTGCGAGAAACGTTGGCATTGATCCTATTGAAAAATACAGTAAAGACGCAGACGTTCTTCTTTCGGCACTTACAAATGAAGAAGATCCAAACTATGAGCCGGACAATGAAAGATATAAATTTTATCTCGCTCAATCATATTTTGATTCTCAACAATGGGAAAAAGCGGAGGAGTGGTATCAAAAGCGAGCAGATGCTGGTGGATGGCCCGAAGAAGTTTTTTACTCCCTGATGCGTGTCGGTATGTGTAAAGCAATCTTAGGACAATCGACAGGAGAGATTATTCACGCATTCTTACTTGCACATCACGCAAGACCCACAAGAGCAGAGCCACTTTATCATATTGCAAGAACATATCGTGAGATTCTTGAAATGCCTGCTGTAGGATACATTTTTGCAAAACGAGCAGCAGAGTTACCTTATCCAAAAGATGACATTTTATTCATCGCTCAAGACACATATACTTGGCAAGCGTTGGATGAACTTGCAACGTGTGCCCACTCTGTCGGTGATATTCATATTGGACTCGCTGCATCACAAAAACTGTTGTCAGAGGGACATTTACCACAAGAGCAAGTCGAACGTGTGACGGGTAACTACAAAATATATCATCAACTCGTATCGCAATATCAAGCACATATCGCACAAGAACAGCAAGCAAAAGACCTTCAGCAAAAAATGGAAAAGAAGCATCAAAAAGAAGAGAGAAAAAATAGAGTGAAAAAGCCAACCAAGCAAAAATCAAGAAAACAAAAAGTTAAATAAATAACTTTATGAAGAGATTTCTGGATTTTAATAAAAGAGACGACGATCTTCAGATTGTATATGAATCTGTTGAGACTGTCGTTGAACCACCTAAACCAGAAATTATTGAAAAGGTAATTGAAACAAAAGAAATAACAGAGGTTGTGACTTTGCCCGGAACCCCAGGCGCTATGGGACCGATTGGGCCTGTCGGTGATCGTGGCTCACAAGGACTGCAAGGTGTTCAAGGTGAAAGAGGTGGTCTTGGTGAGCAAGGACCGCAGGGTGAACAAGGAATCCAAGGTG
>CENS01030235.1_pt1 | contig 13757 bp, 31 predicted proteins | sample 530201 | NCBI WGS metagenome assembly CENS01 (sample SAMEA2619747, study PRJEB7988) | marine metagenome | biome: marine biome (ENVO:00000447); feature: surface water layer (ENVO:00002042); material: "saline water (ENVO:00002010), including plankton (ENVO:xxxxxxxx)" | depth 5 m | reverse complement strand
GAATATCCAAATTTACGATAATCAACTTCCCAAGAACGTACATCAATCATTTTAAATTTATTTTTGATTGCCCATTGTTCTCTCTCTGCTACCATTGTTCTTAGAATTCCATTTTTGCGAAAACCACCCAAAACAAAAGCATTACTCAATCTAATTCTTTGTTTGCTTAGAATAAGTAGACAGGAACATCCAACAACTTGTTTTTGAAATATCGCTTGAAACCATATCTCTTTTTTTTTTCTCTTTGCGAATGAAGCATATTCTGTATCCATTTTTGAAAAATGTTCTATATCAGAAAACTTACATTCCTTTACACTAATCATTATACCAATACTGACTTGTCTGCTGAGTTTTAGATTCTTTTATTACCTCTTTATAAACTCTTTGTTTCAGATCGTATTCAAAGAAACATTCGCCTATATTTCCATATAGACCTTGTTCTCTTATCTTTCTTGTAATTACTCTTGTTTTTTGTGTGTCAAAGTTTCTGTGGACAACAAGCCCTACATCAGCCATATTATTCCAATGAGCAGAACCACTAACATCATACATAGTTGGAACTGCGATACTCCCATCTTCTTTGCGAGGCAATTTATTTGGGTGTGCAACCATCCACATAGTGATTTCGTGTGTTCTACAAAACCTTTTACACTTGCTAATAACATCTCGTATATGTTCATCTTCTCTTTTATTCCCTTCTCTTGTTGAATTAATTTCATTGTATGGATCAATAATAATACCTTTAATCCCAAATTTCAAAACACTCTGTTTTGCTTTTGATAGAATCCAATCTATTGATGGTATATTATCCTTATTTTCAATAAAATAGAAGTTCTCATTTAAAATTTTCATTCCTCTAGTCAATTCATCTTTTGACATTCTTTCAAAATATCCATCATCAAAAGGTTTTTTTACAATCTTCTCAACAATTCTTCTTATGTGTTGTGGTGTTGAATGTTCAGGAGAAAATATACAAAACTTCCAATTTTCGTTTCTAAAAAGATTAACTGCAATTTGATCAATGAAATTTGATTTTCCGTGATTAGGAACACCAGTTACAACGTGAAATGTCGCTGGTTGAATTTTGTAAATGGTATCAAGGATTTTAAAGCCTGTGGAAAGAGGTTTTTGTATATTGCCTTCATATATGTCATAAATTTCTTTCTTGTAATTTCTAACAGTATATATTCCTTGTATGGGATAAGGTGTAGCTTGTTTTAATGAATCAATAAGAGTATTTCTGCCTAGATGGAGTAGACATTCATTTGCATCTTTTGTAGCAACGTCACCAGCTTGATCAGGAAACTTTACTTGTAAGCATCTATCTTTGCCAAATCTATGTACTAGTTCTAAATGCAAAGCTTTTCCTGCTTCATCTTGATCTGTTGCGATATAAACTTTATCAACATCATTTAACCACTTACAATTTTTTAATGCTTGAAATCGTAAATCTTTCAAATCAAATTTTGCCTCTTTCGGAGCACCATCAGGCAATGTTACTGCATTTATTACTCCTGCTTCATAGAATGCAATTACATCCATTTCACCTTCACAAATTATTAAATTCTTTTTTCCCGTTCTTTCCCAATATTTTTTTACATTATCAATATTGTAGAGAGTTCGTTGTGCATTTGGCTGTTGTTTAAATCGTTTATCATAAGTTCTAAATTTTATATTTACAGTTTGATTATCTTGTATATATGGAAAACATATTGACCCATTACTTTCATAGATACCTAAATCTTCAACTGTTTTTTGAGAAATACCTCTTTTATTAAACCAATCAAAAAGTTTTGATGTTGTTTCTTTTTTTATTTTAGGCATAACTTTATAATTTGTTTTTTCTGATACTATACCTTGATAATCACAGTTATGACATTTATATAAAACTTTTTCTTCATCAATTGTTACAGAAAGTGGTGTGTCAAATCTATTTTGTGATTTTCTAGTATGTTTGCATTTTGGACAAAATGTTTTGTGATTGCCTATTGAATAATTATTTAAAGTAATTCCTATTTCGTTTAAAATTCTCATTATCCTGCGAGTGAATTTTTACTTTCTTTTTTTATTTCTATATTTTTATACTTTTCGTAAATTTTGTCAACAAACCAATTATAAGGATTGTGAATAAATTTTCCTTGTTTTTTTAAAGAGTAATTTTTAAGACATATTAAAAGTTGTTTTTTATCTTCTATTTTTTTCCACATTGCAAATGTTTTGTCTTTTTTTGTTTTATGTTCTGATGATGGATACAGCTTCCAAAACTCTTCAAATTCATTAGGATATTCTATTCTTCCATTAGCCTTTTTTGACAACTTCACTATATGTATATTATTGATAGTATTATGGGGTGACATATTTGTAGGGGGGGAGGGTGACAAATTTGCATTTTTTACAAGAATAGTATAAAGATTAGAAGTTTGTCTACCATCATCAAATCTTTCTTTTTTTCGTATAATTTTTTTATCTTCTAATTCTTGCAATGATCTTAAAACAGTTCTTTCATCACAATTACATATTTTTGCCAAATGTCTTTTGCTAGGATATGTTTCAAATTTTTCATCAGCATAATTAGCAAGAACAATTAGCACAAGTTTAGAAGTCGGTTTTATATTTTGTACTGTGATGCAATTCGCTATGGCAATAAAAGACATAAAATTAATATACACAAAAAAAATATTTCAGCAAATGTTTTTTACTTTATGTATAAATTATGTTGACAATCAAAAACAATAAATATACATTTAGTATATAAATTTAAATAGGAGAAATAATGGTAAATGAAATACTCAATCAACTTCATAACATTGTAAAAGCAAATGAAGAGCAACATAATGCAGATGATATGTATTGTTCAATTCAATCTGTAATAGAATATATTTATCATCACAAAGATCAGTAAGAATGAATATATTCTTTTTAGATATCTGCCCTTTTAAAGCAGGAAGAATGCATTGTGATAAACATATTGTCAAAATGATTTTAGAATATGGACAAATGCTTTCTACAACTCATAGAATTCTTGATGATAACAAACATCCTCTTCTTTACAAATCAGCATTTATAAATCATCCTTCTACAAAATGGGTAAGAAAATGTTGGCGACATTATGTTTATCTTTTTGATTTATGGACAGAATGTTTGAATGAATACAGAAGAAGATACAATAAAATACATAAAGCTGAAGAAATGATTTATGTTCTTAAAGAACTACCTCAAAACTTTCCTTCTGTTATTTGGGAAAACCCACCTCAATGTATGCCTAATCAATATAAAAAACCTTTCTATGTTGATGCTTACAGAGAGTTTTATATTAAAGACAAATCAAGATTTGCTAAATGGAAACTAGAAACACCTCAATGGTATCAAAATGCTATATCCTAAATTTTATGTTCATAAATCAGAACCAAGTCTTGAAGAAGCACAAAAATTTGTTGGTGGTTTTGTTCAACTTTTAGAATTACCTAATGGTGATTGTCTCTTAGTAAATGAAGAAAGTCGTTTATACAATAATTCTATTCTTAATGCCAAAGCATCAATACTCGCTAATATGATGATTTTAGGCAATGTTATTCAATTAAAGAAAAAAAACAGAAAAAATTGGTAGTTAAGTATTCTTTTTATAGATAATTGAAAAATTAGCAGAAACTGCATCTGTACCACTTGATGCAAAGGCTCTTACTTCAATATCAGATTTCTGATTTATTTTAAGTGGTACACCATAATCTAAAACAATATTATTATTATGAATTGTTTGAACATCTTTTACTTGAAATACTTCGTTTTCAGGTCGTATAAAAAATTTAATAGTTTGAAATTTATTTGCCGCAGTAGACCCACTAGAGCAATCAAATTGATAAAGATAACCAGTATATCCACTTGGCACAGTCCATAAAGCCATTAGAGTTTGATTATTGCCAACTATTATTTTTGCATACTTAGTAGCAGGAACTCCGCTTGTCACAGTTCCATCTCCAACATAAATATCCCCAGCATTTTTTTCTCCACTTCCAGCAGTTCTAACAATAACCCTATACACTCGTAAAAACGAATTGCTTGTATTTACTGCTGTTTGTCCATTAAGAGTAACTATCTCATTAATTTCATTATAGTCAGAATCTACACCATAAACTTGAACTGTTCGTGCACCAGTGCCATCAGAAGTATCATTTGCACTACTACTAGATACCTTTAATACACTTGCTGATGATAAATATGAATATGAACCACCTTGATCCCAAATAGTTTCTTCATCAGTTGCAATATCTGCATTAAAACCAAATTTATTAACTATTTTTGAATTCCATCTCCCTTGATGAATTTGAATTCCATAAATTCCATCTATTGCCATTATTGCCTCATTTTAAAAATGTTCCGTATATGGGTGGCAGTCATAAAAGCACAAAGCACATACATTGACGTTATTTCGTGAAGATATGTAAATGCCCACCAAAATATTTGACTAAATATACCAAAGTATGGAGCATAATTCCACTTATTTCCATATAACCATATAGAAATAATTGCAGTTAAACTTGCTACCCAATTAATTATTTCAATCATTATTTGTTTTCTTTGTTTTTTGCAAATCCAAAGTAAGCACCAACTAAAGCACTTAATGAACCATACATCATCATTAAAATAGATTCAGCACTTTTTAATCTATCAGGTGCAATAATAACTGCTATTGTTGTAATCAACATCATTCCTAATGCAGACCAAGCCATATAACGTCTATTTTTTTGATATGTTTTTTTGTTTATCTCGTTCATAAAATAATCTCCTTCCTTGATGATTCCATATTACAACTGGGGAACGATATTCCCCAACTCTGTGTTTTGGAAATTTGTTTTTGCGATAATCTTTTAATTTTAAAATCATACATATAACGTCATTCCAAATATTAAAGCTCCTCCACCAACTAATACACCTACTCCAACAATAATGGCATTAATCATATCTTCTCTTTGTTTTTGCTCATACTGTTGTTCTAATTTTCTTCTTTTTCTTATTTGCCCTTGTATTCTTAGAATATCATCCCAAGCTTTCATTCCATAAGTAGCAATCAAAAAATTCTTTAGCTCACCTTCCATAGCTTCAGCTTTCTTTTTTGTAGCAAATTCGTCAAGTGCTTCTTGCTCTACATTACCTACTTTTTTGATTTTCTTCTTTGGTGGATTCTTAATGCTCTCAATAGCATTCATCCATTTACCCACATCACCCATCATTGATTGGGCATCTTTACCAATTTGAAATCCTTTTTTTAATGTATTAAATGCAGTTGTAGCAACTCCTAGTGCAGTAACTGGATCCATACTTCACCTTTTGATTGTATCCTATATAGGAGTTGTTTTTGCCCTTTGGCACTTACACTATACTAGAAAACCTCAACAATCTCAATGGGAGGATTATATGTTTCAAGAATCTTTTTTTTCAAATTGTAAATTGGAGTTTTTGTTGCTGGAGATTTTACATCCTCAAGAATAAGTCTATGCTTTGCATTATCATAATATCTAAAATCGCCAATATAGTAACCAATTGATTTGCCATTAACTAGTAGAGGTATTTTAGGTTGTAATTCTATATCTTTAATTTTTCCTGCTTTTTGTAATAATTTCAATTCCATATATCTGTTTGCTTCTTTTTTTGAGTGAAATTTAATTCCATTTATTTCTGTAATTTTATTTCTATATTTCATCTGTTTCTCCAATCTCGTGCATCACCTCTTGGCAAAGATATTTGTTTTTCACAGATATGGTCACTATGAGTTGTTATCACTATTTCTTCTTTATCTGTGCAATTATAAAAACATTTTACAGAATCTTCACCAAAGAATGGCTCAACTCTTTTTTCTTTTGTTAATCTACAAGTAACAAAATATTGATTTCGCTGATCATATAATCTTCCCTTACCTGACCACTTGTAATTTTTTTCGTAAGATATGCTAGGTAAAAACAACAAAATAATAATTATACTAACTTTGATTTTGTTCAATAAAATCATAGGCCGTAACCTTGCCATTTGTTATGTCGTGAATTTTTTGCAAAGTTTGAGGTCTAGGAAATCTTCCTCCATAAGTCCATTTAATGACTGAACCATACGAAGCACCAATTGAGTTTGCGAAATCCTCTTTTTTTATTTTATTTTCTTTTAAGTATTCTTTTAATTTCATACTTAAAAAATAACCCATATATACAAAATGTCAATAATTATTTGACAAAGTGTATATAAATTTTATAATCATATAAAAAATCCCAAAGAGGTAATTATGAAATTAGAAGAATTAGGATATTTATCACCTTCAACAATAAATCTTTTTATACGAGATAAATCAAAATTTATAATGAAAATTGCTGATGTAGATACCTTTGATGGTAGTCCTGCAACAGTAAGAGGTAATGCAGTAGAAAATGCAGTATTCTCAAGTGTTGTATACAAGCATAAATCAATACAAGAATTTATTGATGAAGCAGAATCTTATTATTGGATTGAAATAAAAAAACTCAATGGAGAGTTTGAAGATAAAAAAATTGAATCTGAAAGAAAAGCTTTACAAGATTATATTTCTGTTGGTGTGCCTAAATATCAAAGCATTGATGATCAATTGATTGATACACAAGGAAAGATCAAACTTGAATTAGAGGGAGTAAAAGTTCCCATAGTTGGTTACTATGATATTGCATTTGAAAATCATATTCGTGATTTAAAAACAACAAGATCAATACCATCTATGATTCCTCGTTCAACACAAAGACAAATGGCAATATATTCTCAAGCTACACAAAAAGATGTGTGGGTTGATTATGTATCAAGAAAAAATTACAAATCTTCAAAAGTTACAAATGTAAAAGAAACAATTGAAGAAGTAACTGCAATTTGCCAAGGAATTGAAAAGTTTTTGAATATATCAAATGATATACAAGAACTTGCCAATATCTTTTATCCTAATCTTGATTCTTGGGAATGGGATAAAAATTCTATTAACAATGCTAAACAACTATGGAGTATCAAATGATATTATATGATGAACAAAATAAACCTTTTATAAAATATTCTAGTGATGAAGTTGACAAAGTATTAACCTCACTTGTTAAGGCTCATAAAGAATTTAAACCTTTACAAAAAACTGGCAAGGCTCAGTATGGAACATTTGCTTCTTTAACTGATATATGGAATGCTTGTGGAGAGAGTCTTGAGAAAAATGGATTATCAGTAATAAGTCGTATTGCAAGACTAAGTACAAAAAATATGTTTGTATTGACTTTGTTTCACATAGAAAGTGGACAGTTTCTTTCTTCTGCTTCTGATATGGGAGATTACAAAACAATTCACGGATATGGCAGTTTGATTACTTACTTCAGAAGATATCTATTAACACCAATGTTAAATCTTGAGGGAGATTATGATGATGATGGTGATATGGCAAATAGTGATGACATAGATGCTCAATATGATTATTCTCATTCTTTTAAACCTTATAGATATTTTAATTCAAAAGGAGAAATGGTAGATGATACAGATTCAATGGCTGATTGGTCAAAGAAAATATCTAATTTAATTTATTATATGAAAGATGGAAATCGCAAAAATCTTCCTACTTTAAAAGCAAATAGAAAAGAATTAGAGAGAGTTTGTAAAACACTTAAGCTTTTGCAACAACAATCGCCTGAGAAAATTAATAATGTTCATACACAAACACTAGAAACAATTGAAAATTCAATGGAGATACTAAATGCAAAATAAAGAATATACACAAATTACAAATCAATTTATAAATTTTCATAAACAGAATCCCAATGTTTACAACTTGTTTAAACGATTTACAAAACAAGCAATTAAAGCAGGGCATACACATTTGTCATCTGAAATGATCATCAATAGAATAAGATGGGAAACATCTATTACGACAAATGAAGAATATAAAATCAACAATATTTATAAACCTTATTATTCAAGAATGTTTATGAATGACTTTCCAAAGTACAATGAGTTCTTTAGAATGAGAACAAGTTGTGCTGATGAAGTAGATTTTTCAACCATAGAAAAGGAGTAAAAATGGAAGAGAATACTAAAACAAATAAAGGTGCATTATTTACCACAAAAGATCAAAGGATTTTTAAAGGTGGTAGAATTAATGTAAATGGTACTGATCACCACTTTCTTGTTTCTGAAAGAAAAAGTAAAGAAGGAAAATCAGTATATGAGTTATATTCAAAAGCTGGATATATCAACATAAACACAAATAAAAACAAAGAAACATCACCTGATATATTGGGCAACTTTGATTACAACACATACAAGTTTGATCTTGCTGGGTGGAAAAAAGAAAGTCAAAGTGGTTCAAAATATATTTCTATTGCAGTAAAATTCAATGAGGAAGAATCTGCAAAGAATGATGGTTTTAATGAAATCAAAGAAAAGATTGATGAAAGCAAAACAGAAAAGGAGTTGGATGATGAAGTACCATTCTAGTAAATTGGATATAGAGCAATTGCAAAAAACTGATCCATCTTGGTATAAAGGTGCTTTTAAAATTTCTGTGGAAAGTAATGGTGTACAAGGTGAGAGAATTTTACCACTTGAAAAAAGAGATATTGTAAAAGCTTTTAATCTAAATGATGATGAAGCAAATATTTTAAAATATCTTTTGCGATACAAACACAAATATCCCACAAGAAAAGGGCAAATCAGAGATTTGTTGAAACTTATGACTTATGCAAGTTTCTTAATTAAAGATTTAGGAAAAGATACAACAAAACTTATAGAAACGATTTGCGAATGTGAGAGTGATAATGAAAAAGAGGTATCAAAATAAAAAGCATCTTGATTATATACATACTCTTAATTGTGTTTGCTCTAATTCTCAATGCAATGGAGTAATACAAGTACATCATCTGCTTAAACCTTTTGATGGTGTAAGAGGTATGGGTATGAAATCAAATGATAAAAACTTAGTGCCATTATGTGTACATCATCATAATGAGTTGCATAGAATGGGAAATGAATATAAGTTTTCTTATAAATATTTTGGTTGGGAATCTCAACTAAAATACATAGCACAAACATTTTGGTTAAGGAGTCCAGCTTATGAAGCAAATACTAAAGATTAAAGAACACAAGCTTTTAAATGGTGATATAACAAAAGGTTCCATAGATCATCTTATGGCCAATGAACAATTTGATATTCTCTATTCTGACCCACCTTGGGGATTGGGTAATCTTCGTTTTTGGAATACTATGAATGCCAAAATGAATAATATTGATAGAAGTGAAGTAAATTGGGAAAATTTTGTGAGTGAATTTTGCAGAATTATAAATAGATATTCAAAAGATACTTCAGTAATTTTAATTGAAATGGGAGTAAGGTTTTCTAATCATTTTAAAAATACAGTAGAATCAAAAACACAATTTAGAATGAAACAAATTTTTAATACAAGATATAGAGGTGGAGGTAAACTTCTTCCATTACATATTATGTATTTTACTTATGAAAATCCTTTAGGATTTAATGAATCAATAATCACAGATACTTATGGTGATGATTGTACTGATAAAATTCTTCAACAATGTGCATATAAAAATGCAGTAATTTTAGACCCTTGTTGTGGTTTTGGAAGAACACTCAGAATGGCACATAAATACAATATGATTTTTAGAGGGAATGAAATAAATAAAAAAAGATTAGATAAAGCAATAAAGTATGCAAGGAAAAAAATATGAAAGAAACAAATAGAATAACAAAAGGCACATATTCAGATTTTAAAATTGTTAAAACAAGAAACATTGCACAGATCATTGTAGAGATTCCATTAGAACAAGCAGAAGAGTTTGTAACAATGTTTGGTATGCCTACACCTAATATGGACAAATGGGTTGCAGTTGCCCGTTTAAATGATGAGGTTGTAGAAAAAAATGATGAAGCTTTAAGAGCAATTCAATCTGCTGGAATTTTATGTAAAGAAGAAAAATTTGGAATCTTTTTAAAAGAACAAAAAGGAATCAAAGAAGTAAACCCATTCAGTTCTGATTCAATTGCTAATGGTCTAAGAGCAATATTAGGAATTAAATCTCGTACTGAATTTCACGATACAGAAAGTAGAGTTGCTTGGAACAGATTGCTCAACGAATATGAAAATTGGTGTTTAAAATAATTTGTTGACAATGTTCTACTTTTGTTTATACTCGTTGTATAATTTATGAAAAAAGAAGAAAAATTTAAAGATTTAGTAGAGAAGATAATGATCTCTCACTATGACCAAAGTCAATTTAGAAATGTAGTAAATTTAATCTATGAGGAGATATATGGAAATATGAAAAAAAATAATATTGTTAAACTAAAAAAAAATCAAAAAAGCGAAGATCAGGAGATTGATCTATCAATGGAAGAGATTGCAAAAGTTATTTCTAAGTTAGAAAAAAAAATACATAACAAACAAAATCTTTTTATTGGAGCTTTAACAACATTAATTGATGCTTGTTATTTCTATGCACCAACTTGCGATAGTGCCAATCATTTAATATTAACTGCTCATCAAAGAGTATTAGAATCAAGAAAGGAAGATGAAGAAGATGTACAATAAACAAAAAGATATTCTAATGGATATTGATCTCGCTTGTGGAGAGATTGTAAATAAACACAAAGTAATTTCATTTGAAAAGTTATGGGAACTTTTGCCTTCTAAATATAAACTTGTTGGTTTGAAATGGTATGTTCAAGCTAAGTATAATGATTTTGTGGGTAAGTAATGGAAATATTAAAACGATATAAATTTAGATTAGAAGATGATCAAACTGAATTTACAATTAGTGCTTACTGTGAAGATGAAGCAAAATCAAAAGTAAAATCTTTTTTTACTCAAACTGCAACATTTGTAGGAATTTGTGATGAAACATATTAAAACAATAACAGAAGATTTTTATAGATTTAATTCTAACGATTTATTACTTTTGCGAAAAAGAATGGGAAAGAGCCAACAAGCAATGGCAAATTTTTTAGGATTTACAAGTAGATCATATATTTGTCATTTTGAAAAAAAAAATAAACTTCTTCCCAAACATCTTGCTTTATTGTGTAATCTAGTCAAAAATAATTTAGATATGGAAGAGATATGATAGTAGAATTAATAACAAGTATTTCAACAACTTGGAATGTAATTAAATTTTTTAATGATGATTATTTCTTTGCAAAAGAAAAAGCAGAAAGAGAGAATACTCATTGTGAATTTAAGTACGTTGGAAAGACAATAGAGCAGGATGGAGAGCGATTTTTTGAACTTACTGACCCAAAGGGCAATAAATATATTCTATTTAAGCAGGAATGCAAAAAATGATGAAAGCATTTTTCTTAGTTATCTTTCTGTTAAACGAAGATCATACTCATACACAATATCATATTGGAAGATTGCCTGGATGTGCCTATGCAAATAACATTGTCAATACTTGGTTAAAAAAAAATAAAATTAATGATGACATTTATGCAGGATATTTATGTATGTCGTCAAAGCATTATTGGAATGAAGATTTACCAAAATACAAAGAAAAGCCAAATAAAAAAGTGGAGTAAGATTATTCTAAAAGCATTTATATTTTTAGATGTATTTTTAATACTATATTTCTGTGCTATCTTTTTATTAATAGCAATTATACAAGATTTTGAATATGCACAGAGCGAATTTAGATACTTTATGGGATTCAGATAAAATGGCACTTGCAATTAATCCCAAACAAAACAAAAACTCCCACGGAGTTGTTAATTGTGGTGAATTGTCAAAAGCAACTTGTCAAAGAATTATTTTAGAACATAAAAAAGAAATACATCATAAAGTAAAAGGTAGAATTCAAAAAGACAAAAAATTTGTGTTAGATAAAAAAAGAGATGTTGACGTTTGGGTGATAGATGAATCAGCAACGTGGATAGATGAAATTATTATCAACTCAATCTATACTGCTCTTGAATATTTAGATTATGATGTAGTGGGATTGTTAGAAAGACCACAACTGTTAAGATATAATGCACCATCTGTTGGTTATGATTGGCATACAGATTTAGGAGAAGAAGAAACTTCAACAAGAAAAATATCTTTATCTATTGCTCTCAATGATGAATATGAGGGTGGTAATATTGCTTTTTTCTCAAATAAACTTTTTGAACATAAAATGCCTATTGGTCAAAGTCTTGCATTTCCATCTTTTCTTTCTCATAGAGTGATGCCAATTACAAAGGGAGAGAGATGGACATTAGTTGCTTGGATAAGTGGAGCACCATTCAGATGATAGAATATATACTCATATTATTTTTTGTTATATCGCCACCAAACGAAGAGCCTCGGTATTATGAAATTTTTCATTTTTTAGGACAAGATCAAAACTGTAAAATATTTGATAAAGATATTTCTCTGTATAGTACTGCCTCTGATAATTTTAAAATTGAAAGCCAATGCATACAATTTATAAATACTGAACCTGAGAAACCAAAGCGAAGAGTATATGATCAATATGGAAAATATTATGGAACACTTGAGAAAAGTGGAAAGTATTATGATAAATATGGAAAATTTAAAGGCTCAATTGACAAGAATGGTAGAGTATTTGACCCATATGGAAAATACGAAGGCAGTATCTATGATAAGCTATTTAAGTAATCCCTACTAAATTAGTAGGGATTAAAGGGGAGGATAATGGATAACTTTTTTTTTGTTATCTACTTTTTAATAATACCATAAAATTATCTAAAAATAAATTTACATTTTTTTTACTTTTTTGTTGACAATAATTTACAAGTATGTATACTATAATTAACAAGGAGTAAAAAATGAAAAAAAATATCAAATGCGAAATCTTAGCAAATATTAACTTTAATCAAATAGGTACTAAGCCAAAACTTAATTCAATTGGAATGCCTGATATGTCTTGCTTTGGTTTAAAATATGATTCTATTTATTGGAATAGAGGTAAATAAATGAAAAATTGGGTAATTATTAAATGGGTTATGAATGTTGAAGGAAAAAAGAATGGTGATATTTCAATATGGCAATCTTGGGATGATCACATATGGGGTTCTCCAGCATACGAAGTTTTAGGTTATTTTGATGGCTCTTTGATAGATGCAAAAAAATATGCTAAAAAAATAAGATAAAATACCTTCCTTAAAGAAAAGGGGTCATTGCGACTCCTTTTTTTTGTCCGTCATTAATCCTGCAAGAGTTGAAAGTCTGTTTGTTTCATCTAATCCTTTTTCTGTAACCATCAAACAATCTTTTTCTTCTACAACCATTTTTAAAGCTTGTAGAGAGTCAATAATTTCATCAAGGGGTTTTGTATTACCTAACACCTGAATCAAGCCTCCAAGTCGCTTAGATTGAGTTTTAGACAACAATGATTGTTTTTTTTTCCTATAAATCTTTTTATTCTTGTTTTCCATCTTCTTTTTTTACTTCATAGTAATTTTTATAGGATTTTATGATCTCTGACTTTAATTTTAAATTATGCCTAATTTGTGCAAAATTTTTAGCAATGAGTTGATAATCATTATCTGTCAATCCAAATAATACTGGGTCTATTCCTTTTTCTTCTAATTTAGCAAATACTTCATCAGAATTGTCAGAGGTAATAATTAACCAATCTATTGTTTCAAGTTTTGGTAAAATTGGTTCTTCAAGATTTAGTGGTTCTTTTTCTAATGGTTTTGAAAAAATCTCAAGTTTCTTGATAGAAGAACAACTTGTTAAAAATAAAATACAAAAGATTAAACTAATACG
>CENS01063483.1_pt1 | contig 13760 bp, 16 predicted proteins | sample 530201 | NCBI WGS metagenome assembly CENS01 (sample SAMEA2619747, study PRJEB7988) | marine metagenome | biome: marine biome (ENVO:00000447); feature: surface water layer (ENVO:00002042); material: "saline water (ENVO:00002010), including plankton (ENVO:xxxxxxxx)" | depth 5 m | reverse complement strand
TCTGGATCTTTAACAGAATCTACAGCTTGCTTAATTGAGTTATAAGCGTAGTTGTTTGTCTCTGTCTTACCATCGTGGAAAGTGTTTCTGATTGGGTTTTTCTCAGTAATATTCCAACCATCAGTACCACCATACATTAGGGTAGTAAATGAGTTGATTCCAGCGCTTACAAGATCTCTCCAAGAGCCAGATACGGCAGTAACTGAAGCGTTAGCGTTAGATCTTCTGTTACCCTCTTCATAAGCATATCTTTTGTTAGTAGCATCATATCTTACGTCATCTAGTGTAAAGATGTACTGGTGATCAATTGTTGCTGTTGTAGATGGATCGTGAATCTCGCTTACATCAGAACTTAAAGCTCTAACTAAGTCAGGGATTTCTCTGTTGAATACAACAGAAGTATCTGTTTCACCTGTCCAAACACCGAAGTTGGCTTGTGATACAGCAGATAGTCCGTCTTGACCTGTGTGTTGTCTCAATCTTGCCTTGGGGAATCTGAATGTGTAATCTAAGTTTGCAACTGATGAAGTGACAAATGTCTGACCTTCAAAATCTTCTAGTCGCTTAGCGGTATCATTCATATCACCTGCAACTGCCCAAATATGCTGAGCTTCTGATGGTCCTGTAGCAATAATATTTGTTGGTGTAGCTGTAGCAGAGGACGTTAAGACTACGCTTATTGTTTGATCAGCAGTGGCGGTATCACTTCCTGAAACATGGAAGTCTTTGTAGCCAGTAGGTCCATATACACCAAATGGTACGAACTCTTCATTGGCTGTGCCTGCTTCAACTGCTGGATCCAACTCTACACGAATGTATTGTGATTTGTTTGAGAAGGCTCCTCTCAATTCCATTCTTCTCTTAGTAGTGTTGAATTGGTAGTATTGTGTACCAATCTTAGCACCAATGAAGTTTGGTGATTTTGGGTTTAAGTTACAGCCACCAAACTTCTCTATGACTTGTTGTGCTTTATCATTATCTGCAATGTTTCTAACTACAACATCAAAAGTTGGGTAAGAGACAAAGTTGTTTGATGGTGCTTTAATGTTTTGAATACTAATCTTTGTATTCTTTTGTGCCCACTCACCATGACCTAATGAAACAATTTTGAATAACTTCTCCATGTTTCTTGGATCGAAGCTAGCAGATGCATTGGTAAGATCTTGTGCAAAATACCAACCAGTTCTTGGATCTGTATGTGCTCTTTTTCTATTGGCGTGGTGATGAGAGCTAGTTTCTTTGTAGAGAGTTCCTATGTAAGTAATAACACCCCAGTTTGCGTTGTCAGAACTAGCTGAGTGAGCAGCAGGAGCGTTACCTGATACTGCGCCAGCAAAGTTAATGTTGTTTTCGTATGTCTCGCCCAACCAATATGTTTTGTAAGCATTGGATGTGGCATTTGTAATATTGCTGTTTACTAGAGTTGGGTTAGTATTGAAAACCTTTCTTACGAATCGCTCATTGTTCTTATCAAAGTTGAACTTAACTTCTTCTACTGCCTGTGAAGCAGTGATTACCACTGTGAAGTGACCACTGGCGTCTGATGCAATTAATTCGCCTTGAGCAAAATCTTTCTCAGCACCAGCAGATACAATTGCAGATGTACCTTTCAAGCCTACAGAGCCAGTATTGCAGTACCAAATTGCAGCCAAAGAACCTGTGACTTGTCTTAAGCTTTTTGTTGTTGTTGATCCTGTGATGTTTTGTGGGAACACCCAAAGTCCATATGCACCACCAGACTCTAAAGAACCTGTAGCATCAATTTCTTCAGCGTCACCGCCGCCCCAAAGTCCAGTTGCAGCATCCTCATCACCATTTTCTGGTAACAATTCTGAAGTTTTCCAACCAGCTTTGGCGTCATCAGTGCCGTCATTGTTGAGGTGCTCTACACCAGCCAATCTAAAGTAAGTTATTGTGGGTGAGTTTTTCAACCAAGCTTGGGCGGCATATGTGCCGTACATTGGAGTTAGCTTGTTGCCATTTCTCCAAACATCATCACCATCTCCACCGGGCACTGGGGCTCCATAAAGATTTACGAACTCTTCAAATGAATCTACTGTTACAGGACGCATTGCTGGACCACGAAGGGCGCGACCAATTACCATGGGACCAATATCTCTTGGCTCTCTTGGTAGGATAGAGTTGTCAATCTCGTTGAGAAAAACACCTGGGGATACAAATTTAAACTTCTTTGCGCTCATATAGTAAGGTCTCCTAATTCAGACTTTGCTAAAGTAAATAGTTGTTTGGGAGGCAAAAACTCTTACTCTTTAAAAAAGCCATCACCGAATTCGTTGAGGTCGCCTACGATGACATGTTCTCTTGGAAACCTAATTTTAACTGGATTTTCTGTAGTTGAGTAATCTCCAATTTGAGAGTTAACTCCTTCACCTGTAATATAACCCAATACTCTTAATTTAATTGTGGCTTCATACTTCTTCTCATCTTCACCCAAGTTATCAATGTTGTTTTCCATTGAGTAAGACTCAAAGAATGCTTCATATTTATGATTTCTAGAATAAATCATAAAATTATTGATATTGTTTGAGTAAACCATGAAAGGTTGCATCATCTGGTTTAATTGTGCTTGGTAGTCTGCTCTTAAGTTAATTGAATAAGACATGTTGTAGTAGACTGGAAGAGGCACATAATATCTTTTATAAACCACTCTTTGATTTTTTGGAGTTGGAAAGTTTTCATCTGGTCCATGTAATCTTAAGCTTGCGGCTTTTGCAAAATTATTTGTTTTATCTTGTTGAATTTTTTTACCAATATAAAATTGATTAATGGGATAATCAACACCATTTACTTTTTGTCTAAATAAATTACCGGGAATTGGTCTGGCTGTTGCTTGAGTTTTTTCAATACTATCTCTCTTAATTGAAATAAGAGGGAAGATCAAAGCATCTGAATCAGCTTGTCTAATTTCCCTATTGTCTTTTACAAGAAAAGCTCTCTCTGAGGTTAACCAAAGAACAGGAACTTTTTTAAATCCTTGATTTGTTTCAGCATGGACACCAATAGTATCATCAACCCACCTTAAAACAGCGTAATCTATCGTCTCCTGGTTGCTTTCCTTTAAAACGAGTTCTTCTGCCTCTGGAATGCCTAAAGCCTTTAGAAAGGCACTACGGCTCTTACAAGGGTAGTGTTTACCTGATAGTGCGGTGTGATGACCAACACATCCGATTTCTTGACTAGCTTTCTTCGCTTGGTCAATGCTGGCAAATGCATATTTAATATCTGCTGCATATGAGGTTGTTTGCTTACTTGGCATTGAATTTACCCTCTCTTGCTCTTATGCATTTAGCTACGATTTCCATCTTTGTATCACTTTGTCCAAATAATTCTTGTGGTTCACTTAAAGAAACAATCTCATAAAAGAGATCTCCATATTTAACAAAGTCGCCTTCTCTAACATAAAGGTTCTGATCTTCTGTTAACCTTCTCTTATGGAAGTGTACGTTAATAGCTCTACGTCTATCGACACCGAACTTACCAGTCTCTGTAACATACTCAGACCATTCAATTAAAGCGTGTACTCTTATTGGAGGTAAGAAGGTCTTTGTAATAGCTTCGCCATAAACTTCATGAAACTCTGTATGTTCTATACTAATTGGATAGTAGAATATGCCTTGACCGATTACTCGCTCAATAACTTCATCATTTATTTGTTTAACAAAGTCTTTCTCTTTTTTACCTGTAAAAAGAGGAGGTGGGGGTGCATCTGGTCTGTTCCATTCGTTAGCCATTTATTATCCCATAAAGATTGGTAGAGGTGTTTTTGTCTGCATTTTCTCTGCATTCTCTGCCAATGCTGCGTCTCTTTCAGCCAACTTAACGTAAGTTAATTCGTCCAATATCTTGTTTAGTTCTTCTTTAAGTGCGGACTTCTCTTCTTTGGCTTGTGAAAGTAGATCTGAAGCATTTAAAGTAACAGTGTTGCCTGGAATTGGAATATTGCCCAATTTACCTCTTACTTGACCCAACATCTCTTTACTAACAGCCAAAGCGTATCTGCGAATCCATTGTTTACCAATTGAGTTAATATTCTCATATGGTATGTTGGCATATGGTAGAGTGTTCATGTTGTTAACACCCTGAGTGCCTGTCTTCTTTAACCCATCTTCTTCAAGAGCACTTTTCTCAACTCTAAATCTGAAATGCATCTTAGATGGATATACACCATTAGGTATTGGATAAACTCTAATCTTGTTATTATGAATCTCATATGAGAAGTGAGAGATTCTTGTATAGATTGAATCTTCGTAAGCCATTGCCTGAAGCTTGTTTTGCCATGTTGGGACAACTTCAAATGTAGACTCATCTGTATATTGACCATAAGAAGATAAGTTTCCTATGACATTCATACCACCATAGTAGTTAAAAAATCTCCATTGTGCTCTAGGTGCAACATAATATACTTTAGTAATTGTTATCTTTTTATCATCAACTGAATCACCACTATCTAAAGTTAAATCGCCTGCTGCAATTGATGCTGTTACTATTCCCTGAAGATCGTAATCTTGTTGGTCTACAACTAAATCAAATGAAGCTGAATACTCTGTTACAGCGCCATTTGTTCCTGCTTCTATTGCAATGCCATCGGATATTCTTTGACTAGCTGCAAAAGTAAATCTTGGCAATTTGAGAGAAGCTGATACTGGACCTGAAGTAACTTCACCATCTTGGTCAAATGAAGCTGTGGCGTTTCCTAATAAATCACCAAGTGAGTTTTTAGCTTGGTGTAGGTTAATAATGTAAGAATACTCTAAAACAGCCTCTTCGTATGATGTATATACATTGCCTTCAGTTAACTCAACATCTAAAACATCACCGCCAAGTTTTCTATAGGTATAAGCCACTTGGTCAACTGCGCCGCTTACAAAAGCAGCAGATGAATATATTCCATAAGGAAGAGCAGTGACAACATCACTATGAGTGCCTGTAGCTGGTAATATTACTTTACTAGAGGTGCTTGATGGTGTTAATGTAGGTTGGGCAGGCATTTAGTTAGTCTCCGTCTTTTATAAATAGTATAAAATAAAAGAAGACCTCCTAGCTAAATTGGCTAGGAGGCTTGTCTGTTTTTAATAAGCAGCTTGTTTATTTAGAAGTTTTTGGCTTACTTACTGCTTTTTTGTAGTTGTCTTTTTAGCAGTTACTGCCTTTTTTGTTACCGCTGGCTTCTTTGCTACCACTGGCTTTTTAACTTCTTTTTTAGCCACAGGTGCTGGTTTTTTAACTACAGGGGTTGGTTTTTTAACTACAGGGGTTGGTTTTTTAACTACAGGGGCTGGCTTTTTAACCTCTACTGGTTCTTTAACCTCAACGGGCTTTTTAACTTCTGGCTTTGGAGTTGGAGCAACTTCTTTTACAGGTTCGACCTTAGCCTCTTCTTGCTTGTTTAAAGATTTAGAATATGGATGACCAGCAAACTTCTTGCCGTATTTTTGAGGATATCTCCTCATTCTTGATTTTTTACCCATGATAAACTCCTTTGTCTAATAAATAGTAGGAAATAGGGTAAAACCCCTCAATTATAAGTTGTGGAGTCTTACCCAAGTAAAAGGTTTTGTTTTCTGATGCTTTATTAACATCAGTTAATTTATTCGCCTTAGACAATAGCCTCAAATGGGCTGTCTGGGGTACCTGTACAAGCGAGCACGCCGCTGATGTGCCAATCGGTACCGTCTGAAATAAAGTTAATTCTTGTTCCTACGTGACCACCTTTAGTCGTTGCGTTAATCTCAATACCATTATGGCTTGATCCATTCGCTGGGAATGATAGAACTTCGCCTTTTGTTGTTGAGATCGATTGAAGGGATCCAATAAAAAAGTCGGCGCCAGCAGTACCATTAATTAAGTAAAGATTTAAACCAGTAAGATCAGTCCCTATTAAAAACGTTACATTCCAACCTGCACCAGCATCTGCTGGTGATGATGGTAAGGTAACAACGAGTCCTGTTGCAACATTTAAAATAATAGTTTTACCACAATCGCTTGCTGTTAGAGTTTTATCTGCTGTGAGTGTTTCCACATCGACTCTGTTAGACATTGAATAGCCATTTTTAGCCATGATTTAATTTCTCCTATAGTCAAAGACAATTTGTCTTATTTGTTTAATAAATAGTGCTTATTAAAGCAAAACCCCATGCATTGTAGGCACAGGGTTTAACCGAGATAAGACAAATTTTATTTATTTAGCTTCTGTTGTCAGCAATGACGATACCGGCGGCGCCCAAGACAACGCCAGTGACATACCAGCTTGTGCCGTCAGAAACACATTCGATGAAATCACCAGTTGTTAACCCGCCAGCGAGCACGTCTGAGTCCAATGTAATCATTGAAGTTGTTGAAGTAATTTCTGTCATGCCGCCGCCGTCTACGATTGTTCCACCCATATCAGTACTATTGGAGTCTGTGTAAAGAATGAAGTCCTTAGTAGCTTCGTCGTTGGCTGCACTGGCAATGATAAACTTAAAATATGCGCCAGCTTTTAAAGCTGGTAAAACTACGCTAACCGTGTTGCTGCTGCAATCAATAAAATAAATCTCGCCGGTTTCTGCACTGGCAATTGTTTTTGTTGGGGCTGCGAGCGTGCCATCAGCGGATGCTTCGATTGTTTCAACTCTCATTAAAGAAGCATTTCTAGATGCTCTTGCGATTTTACTCATTTGTATTTTTCTCCTTTATATTGTAAAGGCTACCTGCCTTATCTACAAAGTAAATAGTTTATAAAATTACAAAATGCCTTAAAAGAGAAAACCCCGCTAATCAAAGATTAGCGAGGCTTCCCTTCAATCTAAAAGATTGTTAAGGGTTATGCACCCTCTTCACCAAGTAGACCGCGTACAACGACGACGCCGTACATGTCTGGACGAACCATCTTCTTAGCGTAGCGGGTCATGACACCCTTACGTGGTACGAAGTCCTCGACACCAAAGATGGTGGGAGTGACCTGTAGTGGGACGTAAGGAGCGTAAACATAACCGCTCTCTAGGAAGCTGGAACCCTTGCGACCAACGAGAACGATGTTTCGTGGGAAGTAAGGATCGACGTAAACTTCGAACTTCTGGCTTAGTGAACCAACTCTTTGGGCACCGATGGAACCACGGTCGGAATCAGCAGTTACAGAGGCACGGAAGCCTGCGGTGAACTCCATGATGTTAGCAACTTCTGGTGAGCAAACTACGAAGTTAGCACCACCGCGAAGTGTCTTTCTGTGGATTTGAGCAGAAACATCATTGATTGTCTCAATGAGGGTCTCGTACCACTCGCTAACGGTACCTGTGAAGTCAGGTGAAGCTGATGTTGCACCTAGCTCAGTACCATTAACTTTATCTACGAATAGACCTGGAGCGCGTGACCAGTAGTAAGTACCGGCTGTAGCACCCTTGATGAGATCGTTGAGGATCTCGCGGTCGATTTCGAGAGCAACGTGCTCTGAAAGAATGCTTGTTAGCTCTACCTCGGCGTCGAGGTTGTGGTAAGCGTTTAGGTCTTGACCTAGCTCTGGTGACCACTTAGCCTTGAGCTTCTTGGTTTGTGCTGTTACAGCGATTGAGTCAACCTTGATATCCAACTCTGGGATATTCTCGTTTGCCTCAAGTGCCATTGTGTCAGCAACAAGAGCACCAACAGCGTCAGTTGCTGTAACTGTAGCTGTGTGTGTATCCTTGGCAGCGAATGTACCAGTGACTTGTGCGTCAACGGCTGTAGTTACAGCGGCTTCGGCGCCGTCTAGAACTACAACAACCATATCGCCGTTTTCGTTCAAGTATTGTAGACGACGAACGTGAACATCGTCACCACCCAAGCCAGTGTGCCAATCGATAGATGAGAGCATCTCACGATTTAGTGTAGCTGGAATTGCAGCAGCCTTAAGCTCTAGAACAATAATACCCTTGTCGCTATCAGCAGCCAAGATGTCGGGATCAAAGCGGATAACCTTCTTTTGAGCCTCTGTTAGAGCGCCAATTGTTGTAGCGCCACCGAAATCAGAAGAAGCTGATAGAACTGCTTCTACTGTTCCTGTTGGGTGAGCGTAGCTGTTGGCTAGATCATAGAAACCACCATTGCTGGTAGAAGTAGATGACTCAAAGCCGGGTAGTGAAACACCACCGGTAATTGCTTGACCAACTTTGCCACCGCCGTATACTGATTGGTTTTGTGTGGCATTGTTTCTTCTGCTTTCGCTGTTGAAGTCATCACCACCATAGGTGAAGTCCAAGAAGAAGATGAGACCTGATGGTAGGCTCATTGGTTGAACGCTGACGAGATCGTTGGCGATTAGACCACCGAATACGCGGCGAACGATTGGGAAAGCTACAGCAGCAAAACCCTCAACATCACCGCCAGAAGCGAGAGTTGAAGCCTCACGAAGTAGTTCCTTGGCTTGGTTCTCTAAGAGACGAGCCATGCTATTTTTTTGAATGTCGGTATTGAGACCTTCTAGAAGTCCTGTCTTCTCCCACTTATTGAGTAGAGCAGCACCTTCCTTCTTTAGATCGCGTTCGACGATGTTTTCTGTTAACTTTTGTACGATTGACATCGTTTATCCTCCTTATTAGTTATCGATCCCTGCTAATAGCTTTAAGCGAGTAGCAAGAGATTCTTGTAAGTTATCAGACTCTTTCTTCTGAGCATTGTCAGATTTCAAGAGCATAGAAGTGCTAGTGCGACGATCTACAGCTTCGCTCAGAGATTTTGGACTCGACTTTCTTGTCCCAACTGCGCTTTGAAGTGTTTCGTACACTATCTTTGCTTTTTCTACACTATCGGCAGTTTGAATTGACTCGACAATTTCATTTTTTTGTCGGCTATTATAAGCTGTGTCATTTAAAACTTTATTAGTGTATAAAAGCTTTGCATTGACGAGAGTCATCTCATCAAATTTCATTTTGAGACTATCGACGGCTTCGTAGAGGTCGTCTACTTCCTTCTCTAATCTCACGTTCTCATTGTTCTTTTGTTCAATAGTCTCATTTAATGTCTCGATTTGAGTGTTTAAACCTGAAACTACTTCTTTATGTTCTTTTGTTAATTCCATCTCCATTTCGGCTATGGATTGAGCTAATAAATCAAGCATTGCTTCTTCATCTAGCTCTGATTTTGGACGAGCCATCCAGCCTCTAGGCTGAGCCTCAAAGTCCAATTTAATCTTTTCAGCGATTACTTCGTCTTCTGCAACCAATTCATCCATGATGTCTGTAATTGCATTTACAATGTCATCTTCGTTTAATTCAACTTCTGTGTTTTCTTCTACTAATTCAACTAAATCAGACTCTTCTACTTCAACAACGCTATTTGACTCTGCAACAATCTTTTCAAGATCAATTTCAATTTCTTCTTCCTGCTCTAATTCAAAGTTATTTGAATCAGAAAGATCGCCAAAAGCATAAGCTTTTCCTTCGTATTCGTCTAATTGAGCTTCAACAATGGACTTATCATCAGCGTCCTTTGGAGCAGCAGGTGTTCCACCATAAGTTTGTCCTTGTTGCTCATCTTGCTCTAATAAAGACTCTACAGTATCTTTAATTTGACCAGAATAGCGAGCTAATACAGCTTGCTCGGCGCTTTGAATAGCTGCCTCTCTTAATGCTTGAGCATCGACGATTGCTTCTTCTAACATTGTTGACATAAGTAAACTCCTAAATTGGGCTACAATAAATAGTTATAAAAAATGTAAAATGCTTTATGGAATTGGACGTGGAAGTATTGGCACAATGACATAACCCAACGAGGTGACCCAACTACGAACATCAAAGCCATGCCACTCTGTTTGTATTGATTCAACAGAGTCTGGTGGAGTGACATGTCCCCAAATGCCAATAACTCTGTATTTTGTAGAATTTTTTTCTATTTGTGTACCTACCTGACCTGCGACTGCTTCAGTTTGGATATAATAAGTTATTGGTTGTGGGTTTATAGTCATATTATTTATTCCTATTATTACACATCAACTATTTCCCAAGTTAATTTAAATCCATCATCACCCTGAACAAAGAATCCATTCTCTCCATAATAACCTGATTGGTCAAAAATAATGGTTACTACGCCTTCATCTATACCAGTAATAACTTGATCTTGTGTTGGAGCATTGGCATCTCCATTTGCCATGCTTCCATAGAAGTTTAAAACACCTGAAGTGGTATTAAAGAAGCGTAATTTTTCGTTAAAGTTGCCACCGCCAACTGAACCCATCTCAAACTCTCTTATTGTAATTACAACTTTCTTACCTGCGCCTGGAGCAATGTAAGTTGTGTAGTCGGTTTGTGAGTAAGTACCAGTTGGACCACCATCATCGTAAAGAGTGCCAGCAGCATCTGTAATGTTCTGCCCAGCAACCTCATCAATATTGTAGGTGACTCCACTACCGCCGCCGCCGGCAGACGCTTCAACAATAGGTGCTGTTGTTCCCAAGTTATGTTTTCTTAAAATTGCCCTCGATAATGTTTCCATCTCAGCATCTGTAAGAACTCTTGTAATGGCAACTATAATTCCAATTGAGCCATTGTAGTGAAGGTTAGCGCCGCGTTGACCCAAATAAAAATGCATTTTTTCATCAGGATCAGGCGGGTTTATCTGAGCAAAAGGAGCATCAATGTTGAATGTAGAATCGCCTTGGTATATGTCATCATCTGAAAAGGGCAATCCATTGATGTAAGGTTTTGTAGTTGTGTTTGGACCACCACCAACACCATTACGGTTAAAAACAATACCGCGAACCAATGGTAGATCAACATCAACACTTGCAGCAGTGGGAGCACCAGCATTTATTTGGCTGATATTATTTGCTTGGGCAAAGTAACCAGCAAAATCTGATGAAGCTCTGTTGTCGCCAATAGTAAAAGCACCGTGGCGATACCATAAGTCAGAAAACTCTAATATTGCTTCAAAGTCGCTTCCAGCATTTGTTTTTGTGAAAATTAATAAAGAAAGTTCTTTTTTTCCGAGTAGTTGTGTGTCTTCTGCTGTTGTTCTAAGTCCGTTGCCCGTGCCATCAAAATTTAGAACTAGTTTGTTGTTATAAAGACCAAGCGAGGGGTCTGTGGTGCCTATTGTTGTAAAGTTGGTATCGTATGCTCCAAGTGTATCATTCCACTCGTCTACTCCACCACCAACGGCAACACCGCCAATTGTATCTGGATCAAAACAAAAAAGTAAATCATCTCCAGCAATAGATCTTACAAGGTTTAGAAATCCACCGGATCTATCTTCTTCATAGGCAATTCCAGAAGAACGACTTGATAAAGACCCGCCTTTTCCGCTAAAGCCACTTATGATCATTAACCTACACCCTGGGATCCTGACCAGTTAAGGGGCAAATGACTTCCACTTACTCCAGTTAAACCAGCGATAACAGAAGCTGATGTGAATGTGCCTTCACCCATCAAGAATAACTTAGAAACTCTCATTTCTCCAGTGTAGCTTTCACCATTGTCTAATATAAAGTAATTGTTAAGACCGCCATTCTCTGAACCGGTGACTCCATTTGCAGAAAAGCCAACTCTTAATGGTGAGTTGGAACCGCTAACTGTATTAACAATTGTAAAAAATTTAGTAACTTGTGGGAATTCTAATTCATAAGGGCTAGGACCAGATGCACTATGAGGAATAGCTAAAGAGGAACTGGCATAAGGTATACCGCTCATTTGGTATTGACCAACTGCGCTCAACCCCGGTCTGTATTTAAATACTGTTTTACTCATTGTTTATTTTGCTCCCGCTTTAGTTTTTCTAGAACTCTTTTTCTTTTAATTTTGTCTCGGCGTCTTTTTACTGAGGGCTTTTCGTAATATCTTCTGTCTAAGACTTCTCTTATAATGCCAGAATTTTTTATTTTACGACTAAACCTCTTTACTAAAGCTTCTCCGCTTTCATTTCTTCTCGCCTTCACTTGTAGGTTATAACCTGCCATAATTTCCTCTTTATTTAATTAGATGCTTCCAGTTATTCATACCGGGAATGTTAGAAATATCTACTCCTTTGTCTCCTGGCTCTATGCCACTCAAAGCGCCTTTGCTGCCACCTGAAGTTGGGGCGGGTGCTGGCGTTGTACCTTCAAAAAGATCTACACCGCCAAACATTTTATTTAAAGATTCTGTCATTCTTTTCTTATTTTGCTTGTAGGCTTCTCTTTCTCTTGGGGGCTCTTTACTTCTTTCAACGACTCTCTCAGTCATTGTTTTCTTTGGTTCTACTGTTCTGCTCTCTAAAAGATTTGCTTTTACAAAACCGGCAGCAATTTCTGAAACCAAATCACTAACAATGCCCTCTTCAAAGATTACCTCTTTGACACATTCTTTAATAATCTTTTTTAGCTCTTTTCTATTCATTGATGATGTCATTTAATAGCCTATTAACTCTATCTTTCTTTTGAAAGATTTGTCTTTCAGGGATTTTGTTCTCTGCGATTCTCATGTAAGCATCAGGTGTTGATGGGTCACTAACAATATCAAAACAGATTAATTGAAAATCGTCTTGTACCATTGTTTTCCCGCCCTTTTGTTCTACTGAACCGAGACCTCTTGATGAGATGCCCAATTGAGCACCACCTTCAATTAATGATCTTAAGATCTTACCGGATGGAGTATCTAAAACTTTTAGTTTGCCCATAACAACTTTGCCTTCCATCCAAACATCCAACACTAAGTGAGATACGTTGTTAAGGTTAATAATGGAGGACTCTGGGTGATCTAGTTCTCCCAAAGCTCTCATATCTCTTACCATTTGCTTGTAGTTGTCAATCTCTCTGGAGAGAACACCAGTTGGATAGACTCTACCATTGCCGTTTTTTCTATCGCCCTCTTGAAGTTTGCCACTTAGAATCATGCCGCCCTCTGCAACATATTTCTTTTCTGACTCTGTTAAAAGGTCTTGGCAAACACCACCCTCACAAAGAGCAAAGTATTCTCTTAAAAGTCCTTTACTCATTCTGCTTCTCCTGTCATGCTTTGTGCTGTTGCTACTGCGCCAGCGGCTGCTTCAACAGCTTTGGTGATTTCATCTAAAACTGCTGGATCTAAACCTGCCGCTTTCAAAGTTTCCATGGCAGTGCGTAATTGCTCGTTGCCAAGCTTAAAATCCTCTAATAAGACTTTCTCGACAGCCTCTGTGAGTGCCATCTGTTCAATTTGTTTATATCTTCTAACTTTAATCTTCATTTATTTAAGTCCTAAAAGCGGGCGTTACCCGCCCGAGCTAAGATCCTTTGCAGCAGTTGGTGGGTGGACGTAACATCCAGTGATTACTTACCCATGGGTTAAAACCTTTAGTCATTTTTAACTCTCCTTGTTACTTTAAAGCCATAATCATCGACAATCATATCTAAAAAGTAGCTAGTTCCAGCACTCAACCAGCCCATTATTAATAAACTGACCAAGTTAACCTCATATGTAAATAGTCCGCTCCAAGGGGAAATGAAAAGTATAAGCACACCAGTCCAAAAACCCATGCAAAGAGGGCATTTAAATAGATCTCCTAGCTTTCCTTCCTTTGGTCTGATTGAATTAAATATAGAGCCATATAATAGAATGAGAGTTAGCCCATAAGAGGCTAATACAAACATTAAAAGTTGCATCTTAAATCCTGTAGATTAATCCATAAGGTAGTGAGTTTGGATCAATTGAACCTTTTTTAGCTGCTTGTGGTACTTCACCTAATTCTGTGCTATCTTCTGGTGTTGGATCAAGTAATCTATCCTCATAATCCTCTTCAAACTCATCAGCAGCACGGAAAAGCTCTTTCTCATCTTT
>CENS01077705.1_pt1 | contig 13761 bp, 14 predicted proteins | sample 530201 | NCBI WGS metagenome assembly CENS01 (sample SAMEA2619747, study PRJEB7988) | marine metagenome | biome: marine biome (ENVO:00000447); feature: surface water layer (ENVO:00002042); material: "saline water (ENVO:00002010), including plankton (ENVO:xxxxxxxx)" | depth 5 m | reverse complement strand
GTGTTGGTTTAGGTTTTTTAGTCTGTTTTGCTTGTTTCTCTTGTTTCTTTTGTTTTTGAGTTAACTGTTTAAGCCTTTCTGCTTCTTGTTTTCGTGTTAAGTTTGTACGCGCACCCCTAGCTGCTTTTTCTTGTTTTTCTGCACGGCTTAAAGTTTCATAAGGTTTTTCACCTTTAGGTTGTTTATCTAATTTTTGTGCACGATTTAAATTTTTTAAATTTTTTCTTTCAGTACCTTGTCGTGCTAACTTCTCTACTTGATTTTGAGTAGCTTTAGGAATTTTATCTCCTGCTTTTTTTACTGCTTCTTTACTAGCATTCTTAGCTAGTCCACTTTTTGTTAGTGTACGCGCAACAGTAGGAGCAACCATACGAACAATATTTGCTCCTGCAATTATAATTGGAACTAAAGGTAGAGGCATTTTAAAAATCCTTCTTTATTTAATTAGTATTAGGCACTAAGTTATTGTCTGCACCTGCAGGACTTGCAGGAGTTTGCATATCGTCTCGTCTTGTCCTACGTGCCTGATTACGTTGAAGTTCAAGAACTTGTGCATATCTTTGCTCATAAAGTTGTGCACCGGGAAAGTCTTTCTGAAACAACATTGCTTCTACCATTGAGGCATTGAACAATAAGTCATAAGAGTAATCAGAAAAATAATTTGTTGGTGTAGCAGAAGTAAGAGTAGTAGGTCTGCTTACATGAACTACCTGTCCACTGTACGTAGAAGCAGGTGTAGGTGCAATTAAAACTGTACTATTATTACGTGGAGAATAATATCGTGGTTCTGCAGTAGAAGCTGATACAGGCCAGTAATCATTGATATATTCATCAGTTCTTTGAAGAAGATTAATTTTTGTAGAATCACTTACAATATTAATATTCTTTACAATACGTGTTCCTGTAGGAAGAGTAAGAATATTATTACCTAGACTTACAGCAACAGAAGTATACGTTACCAAACCATAGTCATCTAGGTCTTTGGTAAGTCTTTCTTCTGCACGATTGACCATGTTAGGTACATAGTCTAAAAACTCTGTACCATCATTCTCACATGCATTAATAATATCATTTACAAGATACGTATAATTAGCCATAGAATACTGCTACCGTAGAAGCGGAAGTAGGAGCAGAAACTTTTATTGGACCATTCATACGAATGCCAAATTCAGGAACATACACTTCATTTACATCATTGTTTGTTGTATTTACAAACTTAATATTGTTGCCCTTGAGTGTTCCGTACTCATCTGTAGATGTACCTGTAATTAAAAAAGTACCTACACCTGAAGCATTAAGAGAACGAACACGTGTATCAGCAACTGTAACGCTTGAAGCAACATCCACAACTGCACCACTGCCTGTTACAAAACCCTGTCGAATGTTGGTTGGCATTTTACTTTCCTTTTAGCTATGTAATAAAACTAGGTTTATTATACTTCATAAAACCTAAATACAAAAGAAAGAAGGGTAGGGAAAATAATTTAGTTTTATTATTCCCTACCCTTTACTTTTTAATGTATTACGGAACTATTAGGAAGAACCTGAAGCACCGTAAAAACCACGCCAATCGGACCAGCCAAAGCTGTAACGCTCACGTGCTTTAAACCGAAGATTACCTGTATCAAAATCAGGTTCCATCTTAGTTTGAAGTGGTGCGCGAACAAACATCTTTGTACCGTTTGGTGCGTCTGTTTTTAAGAACCAAGCATTCGTATCAGTGAAACGATGGTTTACAAAGAAACCACCGGGAACTAGACCCTGATTACGAATAGCATTGATATCATTAACATTAGTAACACCATCTGTACCCTGTGTTGTAACAGTAGTAGATAGTGCACTATTTAGAATTTGATCTGCAGTAAATGCAAGATCAGGTGGAATGTGAAGAGACTCTGCACGAATACCGATTAGAATACCACGATCATCCTGTGCTTTGGAGATAGTGATAAGAGCAGATTCGAGAGATGCTTCTGAAAGATCAGTAGCATCAAGATCATTGTCCTGAGTACCACCATCAATAACTGGATGGCTGTCACTGAATAGTGGTTGACCATCACCACCAAGATAGGAACCACTAAAGCCGTTATTGAAAACGTCTGCAGCTTTTACCTGCTTGGTATTTGCCATTGCACGGGCAAGACCACGTGCACGTAGTTTAGCAAATGTATCATAGAGGTTATCTTCCATAGCCTCTTCTGTAACTGAAAAGGCAAGACTGATCGTATCATGTGTATAACGAGCAGTGTAGCTTTCTTGTGCGTCATCATACTGGACAGCAGCACCTTCATTTTTAACAGGTGCAGTACCAAATCCAGTAAATAGAACTTCTTCTTCAAATGCACGATCTGAATTTTCAACATCGAATAGAGGTGCATGTTCATTATCAACATCCCCATACTCAAGGCCGAAAACGGCATTTAGACCGGGAAGAAGTTCTTTAGCAATACTAGCGCGATTAATAGCCATTATTAATTACTCCTTTCCCTCGCTTAGTTTACTGAAGCATCAGCAGAGATATATGCATCCACATGCTTCAAAATACGAACTTCCAACTTGGGGAAGGCACGCTCTGTAGCAACAGCAATGTCATTACCCGGTGTATCAAGAACTGCAATAGCACGAAGCATTGCATTTCCAGTTGTACGTGTACCAGCTTCAAGACCAAAACCGGACTTGCCAGTAAAGGTAGAACCTGCACCTAGTGTAACATTAAAGTTTTGTGAATTAATATCTCCAGCAGAAACTGTAGCATCTGCTTGAACAATGAATGTTGCTTGTGGATTATCAACAACAGCAGCATATGCTTCTGTTACTGAAGTATTAGCGGGCCAGTAAGTTGACCAATTTGGTTCACCATTAGCAACATAACGACAACCCATGAAAACACCCATAGCTTTCTGAGTTGTAGTAGTTAGAACTTCAATATTCCCGGCATTATTAACGACGATATCACCAGTAAAAATGTTAGTGTTATATGCACTCGCAATTGGATAGTCATTTGTGGCTTTGCTGTTAGGTGCGCCGCCACGAATGCGGGAAGGAGTAAGTCCATTTAGTGTTTTAGTAGTAGTCATAACACTATGTTCCTTTCCTTGTTAAATACATTGACAAACAGGAAAACAAACTAATCTTGAAAAGATGCTCGCCGTCCTGTTGTAACCTTTGATCGACTAGAGTTAGAGATAGGCATACGAGAATCAGAGTTGTTCATTAGCTGCATGTTAACAGCTTGTACTGCCTCTCTACTCTTGTTTTCATAATATTCTTGACGAGATTCAGCTAGGTCAGTAGGCATTTTGCCTAAAGCCAAGTCTCCACGACAGACCGCTCCTGCATATCGTCCTTCTTCCCTCACGACGGAAGATACAAGCATTTCAGGAACTTCTTCCTGATTGACTAATTCCCAACCTTCAGCTAAACGCTTGCCAATGTTTTGAATGTCGTCTTGTCCCTTCAAAGTAATTCTTAACCAGCGAAGAGACATTCCTTCACCATTAAAACGGTTGCGAACTGTATCAGGAATATCTAACCAATTTGGTTCTTCAAAAACTCTTGGAGTTTTATTTTCCCTCATGCTTGATTCACGTGATGTTGTATTTCGTGCCATTGTATTTTCCTTCCTTATCCACGCTTAACTATAAACACTGGTGTATTCGCCATCGGCTTGTTCAACCTTTAGCTTTTCAGCAGCATACTTTTCAAGTGGTATACCCCATTTATTTGCCAACCTTACATCCTCTTGAGTAAGTTTGACTTTATTATTACTCTGAGAAGTTTTTGGTGTGCGTGACGCACCCGCTACCACTTGAGCAGAACTTGTAGCCGTGTCCTGCAAACGAGGTGTTTCAGGTTCAGAGTTAACATCCTGAAACTTATGAGGATAACGCTGACGCAAACGATTGTCAACCTCCTCATAAAAATCATCATCTGAAGGATCATAACCCTCACCCTTCAGTTCTTGATCAACAGTAAGAGCAGCAGCAGTCATAATTTGATCCTGACCAAACCATGAATTTTTAGTTGCCCAATCTACTGCCTTTGGATCATACTCTTGAGTCTGCTGTTGCTGTTGTGCAACTTGTGTTGCTTGTTGCCCACTTGACTCTAAAGCACGATTATATTCTTCCCAAGCTACCTTCTGCTGTTCAACACGATTTTTTTCTGCATAGGCTTTACTCATGCTCTCTTGTGCTGTTAACATTCCGTCAGTATCACCTGACTCAACGGCTTGCTTGTATAACTGTTTAGCTGACTCAAGATTTGATTCTAATTGACTTTCAGTACTATCAATAGTATTCTTTAAACTTGAAGAAAGCTGTGTATCTCTTTCTTGTACTTGGTTACGTAGTCCTTGAATCTCACTACGTAGCTGTTGCAATTCTTCGTCACGTTCTTTACGTTGACGAATTAACTGTTTAATTCTTTTCTCTGCACCCTTGGTTTGAATACCTTCTAGTTCTTCAGGTCTTTCTTCGTTTTGTTCTTCTGCCTGTTCAACTACTGGTGCTAGTTCTTTTGGTTGTTCTTCTTTTACTTCTGGTTGTTCTTCAACTTCAAACTCAACTTTAGAACTTTCATCCTCATTTGAATCTACTTCAACCGTTGACCATTCTTCACTCATTATTTTTCCTTTCTTACCCGTTAGCAGCGAATCTAACGAATTGGTTTTAATTTACCCGCTGTATTAGTATAGTACAATAAGTTATTATAATATACAAATTTAATTTGAAAGATGATATGTAGGATCAAGTAGACTTGGTTTTTCAACTTTCATAATTACTTGATCATCAAAGATAAGAAGTAGTTTCATACCTTTATATATAAACTTCTGTCCTGAATACTTTGCGTAACAAACGTAGTCACCTACATCACACCATACTCCATTAGGAAACTTGTCTTCGTCATTATAAGCTAAGTCACCTTTCTTTAAAACTTTAGCAACGGTAGTTAGGTAAGCTACATCATCCTTTACTTTATCAGGTAGAATAATACCACCCTTTGTCTTTTGTTTTACTGCAACTGGTAGAACCAGCAAATGATAACCGGGAAGATTTGGAAGACTATTTAAGTCTAACTTAATATCATCTTCATCTGTTATCCAGTCTGCAGCATCAACTGCTTTATCCATACGTACTGCTTGCATTTAGTTGTTATCCTCCTCTTCATAGATACGTTGTTTTACAATGTGCTTGAGACATTCAGTTGCCCATTCCACACCTTCGATCACACCTACTGCGTGTCGATATTCATCGTAACTTGAAGCGTTGCCATATGCAAGAGAATTTTTTAAGTCTAGTATTTTTTCTTCGTACTTTAAATTTAACTCATCCCAAAAGTTCAAAACTTTTTATCCTTTACGTGTCTGTCCAATAAAGTTAGTAAGCATGTCTGCTGCCTTTAGTGCTTTATCTTTATCAATGCTTGCTTCTGTCTTGGCAAGATCAATAAGAGCATCCAAAGCTGCAATTGCTTTCTTTGCATTTCGATCCATTTCTTTTTCTTCTTTTGCACTGGAAAGACTAGCACCTTCTTTGAACATATTTAACTGTATTTCCATTTCTTTAAGATCAAGTTCACGATTCTTATTAGCAGCAGTAGCAGCTTCTTTTGCCATTTGTGTTTGAACTTTCTGTTGTTCAACACCCAGACGCTGTTGTTCAATCTGAACCATTTGTGCTTCAGGTGTAGCTGCCATTTGCATCTGTGCTGCAGCTTGATTTGCCTGTGCTACTTGTTGTGCGGCAGCAGCAATAACCTGTTCCATAAGTCGTGGGTCTTGTACGTCCACACCTGCCGCTGCAGCTTCTGGTCCATACTGTCCAATCATTTCTTTTGATACACCACTAATTTGTTCCTGATACTTCATTACCATATGTTCCTGAATGTTTGCCTGTAGCACAGGAACAATACGTTGCATCATAGGATTAGCACCGTTCATTGGGTCTTGTATGAACATTGTCTTTACTTGAATATGTGCATCGTGGTTCTGACCAACGAACGCCTGAATAGGCATACCCTTAACTGCAGCTTGAATATCACTGACAGGATCAAGAGGCATTGGTGAAGGTTTTTCAGGCATGATCTTATCCAGATTAGGAATGTTTGCTGCCTGAAGAATTGTCTTATTAAGTTCTTCTACATTGAACATACCGGGAGGTGCTGACTGAGACAACTGTAGTGCAAGCTGTGCCATCATCATACGGTGTGCAGAAGAAGGAATATTAGGATCAGATACAGGAATAATATCAATCCTACCATCAAAGTCATTACGATAGATATTAATTGTACCATTAGGAATATCTACCATAGACTCATCAGGTAGATATTCAAAGTTAATACGACTTAATAATTTAAACTCATCGTGCTGAGACTTATGTAATCGTTTATGAATTGCACTAAAGAATTTGCTACTTGCTTCCAACAGTGCCATTGTTGTACCAACAGGACCGTAGCTTGCTGCATCTGAAATAACCTGTTCGGTTGTGTCGGCAAACTTCTGTGCAGTAGCAGTAACAAAATTAAGCATCTGAAACAAAGTTTGTGAAGGTTCTTTGTATGGTAGATTAATGATCATCTTAGACAGATCATTACCTGTAGCTTCAACTTCTCTAAATTCACCGGGAGCAATAGGATCATTATCACCTACAATACGTAAACCCTTTGCTTTAAAGCCACCGGGTAGATTTGCAAACTGACCTGCATCAACCAAGCTACGCATTGCTGCAGTTGCAGTCATTGTAAGATTACCAAGGAAGTGAATTAAACCTAAACCATAGAAACCAAAACCGGGAACAAAACGATAATGAGTAAAGAAGATTTTCTTTTCTCTGCGTCGATCATCCTTGTTATAGTTTCTACGAATAGATAAAACCTGTCGGCTTTGTTCTTCAACAGTAACAATGTAAGGAAGAGACAAACCATCATCGTCTTCAAACTTACCGGGAAGATCAAGATAACAGTGTTGCTCAAGCAGAACGTACTGTGGATCGTGACTACCAGAAGGAGACAATCCCATGATTGTATCCATCTTCTGGCTAATAGGAGCAAACTCTGGTGTGCTTGCTTCAGGTAGGTCTACCTCTGCATACATTCCTGCTGCCATGTCACGCTGCATTTCTACTGGTGAGCGATAGATAACATGCGTGTAGCGATCTGCTCTGCGTAGATCGGTAGCATAGTAGGACACATAGAACTGATCAATAGGTACAAACTCTGATACAGGTCGGTTTAAACTGCTGTCAAAGTAAATCTTTTTAAATGCTGATCCAATAAGTGGCAGGTGAAAGAGCATACGCTCAAACTCGTCAAAGTACTCAGGCATTTGTTCAGTGATCTGGTAGTTCATAAAGTCTCTGACTCTATGACTTTGTTTTTCTTTTTCTTCTGATACTTCACCAATGATCTGAGACTTTACTGGTCCACTCGCAGGAAATAATTCTTGTGTTGCCTTTGACTGAAACTTAACTGCTGACTCAATAAGGATTGGATGAACTGCAGTACATGCTCCTTCAAATGGTTCTGATGCTTCTTCCAGCTTTAGACCTAATAGATCAAAGCCACGTTCAAACATACTTTCCCATTCTGCTCTACTGTCTTTGTCTGCAGTAAAGTTATCATGTACTTGAATAGCAATATCTTCAAGAGCGTCTTCATCCAAATCATCTACTAAGTTTCTAAAAAACTCTTCGTCTTCCTCTTTGATCTGTTCGTCAGACAAGCCTTCATCTAAATTACTTTTAAACTCTACTACAATACCACCATCACTAGGATCATATTCCATACTTGCTTCAGTACCTTCTGTTTCAGTTTCAATCTCTACGACTGAAAGTTCTACTGAAGGAATAGGATCAAACGGATTGCGTTCAGTTGCCATGTTCTATATTGTCCTTGCTGTATAATTGTAAGGATTACGTTCTACCACAGAACCACCCTTTTTAAAAGGTATTGTTTTACCTGCATCTGTTATCGTTGTTAATGATTTGTCTTTTTTAAAGTCTGAAGGTTTTAGTCGTTGTGAACCTTTTGCAAAAACAAGTGGACCTACTTGAATCATTTCTTCTGCAGATTTTAGTGGAGTACCTTTATTTTTATCTACAAAATAACTTGCACGATAAGGATTCATTCCTACTTGTATCCACTCTGATCCATCTTCAGAATCAATATATTTATTACTATCTTCTACTTTACCTGCTAATATTCTTTCTGCTCTTGCTACTACATCTTCATCAGGAACTTTATTATAATCACCATACATTCTAGCAATAGTACTTTTAGCAGTTTTCTCTTTTGCTATATTAGAAGCTGCTTTTGCTGATGAACTAAAATCTACATTTGTTAAATTTGCAGTTTTACCATAACCAATAGACTTACCACCTTGCTTTGTTCCATCATGGAATGAAACTACCCATGTATCAAAATTTTCATATGCTGGAATATCTAACCTAGAAGAAACTCTTTGACCAACTTCTAATTCAGTATTTAAATTAATAATACCTTTACTAAGTGTTTTATCTTTTGTAAGTGATCCAGCTATATCTTCAAAAGAAGGCACTTTAACCATTTTAGTAATAGGTTCTAAAGGTAAAAACTTTTTTGTAATATCTTTTTGTTCTTTACCTGTTATCTCACCTGCTAATCTTTTTTCTACTGCTTCTTTAACTTCAGGCTTTTGTTTTTGTTTTTGACTTACACCATATTGTTTTTTATATTGATCTTTAAACTCATCTAACTTTTTTTCATCTGAAATAATATCTTGTAAATTTTTACTTGTTTTGCTTGCTGCTCTACCTCCGGGTACATTCTCTGCACCAACAAGAGCAGTTCCTAAAACTCCTGCAAGCATAGCTTTAGGATCACCTTCTGTTACTCCTGTTTCTAAATCTTTTCCTGCAGAAGACAAAGCAGCAGGTACATCTCGTAAATCAAATAAACTTAAAAGTCCTTCTACAGGAGCAGCGGCAGGACCAAGAGCAGCACGTGCAGCTTTATCTCCCTTAGAGAAAACACTTGACAACATTTCTTTAAGACCTTCCAAACCTTCTTTTGGTTCTTGAATCTTTACAGATGGTACATCACTACCACCTACAGGAAGGTTTTCAGGTATTTGTCCTTGTGCTGCCATTTAATTTATACCTTATGTGTGGTAAACAAAAATATAATCTGCTACTGTCCTTGCTACACAGTCCATACCTAGATCAGCAACAAGGTAGTCTGCTATCTCTTGCTGTGTAGTACCAAACCGTTCACACGTATTTTTAATTTCAATATTGATTACTGGCTTTGTACGTTTGATTGTTTCGCTTGCTCCCTTGAGAAACTGTAATTCAAAACCTTCAACGTCCACCTTAATGTAATCAATCTTTTTAAAGTCAAAAGAGTCAAGTGTCTTTAGTACTGCCTTGTACTCTCCCCGTTCTACATCCGTAGTGATTGAAGCAGTACCGCTGTTACCTTCCGCAGCATACTCTAGTGCAATCTCTACGTCATTCTCTGCACCCAGTGCATAGGGTAGTATTTCAAATCTATTACTAGGAAAACCTGACAGATTACGTGTAAGACATTCCCTGTGTATTTCAATTGGTTCAAAGCAATAAACCTTATTGAACATATTACATAAGTCTACTGCCCATGTACCTACGTGACTACCTACATCTAATGCAACATCAAAGTTATCTACAAACTGTAAACTTCTTATTCTGTGTGGCTTTTGATACTCTTCTCCTGAAAAGTGATCATCGTTGACAGGAAAGTAAAAGTCCTGTCTCTTTTCTAAAACGTGTTTCTGCATATATTAAAAACCGCGAAGTGCCACTCCTGCTCCCTTACCATTAAATCCTTTACGCTTTTTAGCTTTAGCTTTAGCTACCTTACCACCTTTTTTTAAACCACCAGTAGTTCTTGTTGTTGTGGTGCTAACACCTAAACCTTTTGTTCCTGCCATTCGTTCATCTTTATCAGTCTTAGGAGCAGAAACTACTTCTTCCTCTTTATATTTGTCATCTAAATCCAAAGCTCCTGCTCTTCCTAGTGCTGCAGGAACTAAACCCAAAAAATCTGTAACTTTTAAACCCATTGTTTTATTTTCCCTTGTAAAAACAAATATGATAAAAAATACTATAGCATTAAACTCTCCAATATGCAACACGCTTCTGTCTGCGTGGATTAATATCATCTTCCCAATCAGGGTCTTCAGGATGTTCCAAACGCCAACTGTCCTTGACATAATGTATTGCCATAGTCATTGCGTCCACCTGATCGTCATGTCTGCCATAGGGAAACAGTATCATCTCCTCATACAATTCTCTTGACCATTCCTTTCCTTTTGGCAACCATACTCTTCCTGCTTCCAATAACGGAGAAGCAGTAAATACTCTTGACACTTTGTCTTTGTCAGGCATGTACTCCAAGACAGGAAGACCACTACGTCTCATGTCTTGTATTAGCGATTGTCCACTTGCTTTCTTTTCTACCACACAAATATCAGGTCTATGCTTATGATACTCTTGTTGTGCAATACGTCTCAGATCAGGATATTCAAATCTACCACGTACACTTCCCAATAATAATAAGTTACTTGCTACTCCTTCTATACCATCTTCACTATCCTCATGGAAATGAAACACTCCCCACGTTTGTATAACACTATAGTCTGCTGTTGTCTTGGTACTAAAGGCAGTGTCATAGGTCTGCATGATAAAGTCACAGCTTGGTGGTTCTTCGTACTCCCACCAGTTGATCCAGTTCTTCTTGATCAAACTACCCTCATCAGGTGTAGGGTTTTGCATGTACAGGCTTTCCCAATACTTTGATCCATTGGTTGCCTTAATTTCCATCTCATCTATTCGTAGTGTCTCATCGTCCTTCCACTCAGGAAAATAACTTGTACCTTCAGGAAGACCCAACAGCTTACTGGACTTTTCGTCTAACCATGCAGGTATACTTACTACGTCCCAACGCATCTTGGTATCAATATCAAACTCTTCCTGCTGCTTTAATAACCACCCACAAAGATCATCATAGTGATACCTAGTATTAATAATAATAATAGAACCATTAGGCATAATACGTGTACGTAATCCTGAAGGCCACCATTCCTTGATGTATCTTCTACCTGCATCAGAGAATGAATCTTCTTCAGACATAACATCATCCAAGATAGCAATGTGTGCACCTCTCCCTGCAATCTGTGATCTTACACCTGCAGCATAATAACTACCATTTAGATTTGTCTTCCACTTACCTGCTGCTCGTACATCTGCACGCAGATTAACACCGGGAAACATATTTGTAAATTCTTCTGTATTCACTATGTCACGCACTGATCTACCAAAGTCACTAGACAACTGATCAGAGTGACTGACAGTAAGTATCTCATGGTTAGGATTTTTACCTATGTACCATGCAGGAAATAACTTGGAACAAATTACTGACTTGCTGCTACGCGGTGGAAGAAAGACCATCAACCGTTTGATCTTTCCTTCCACTACCTTTTGTAACTTATCTGACAGAACTTCAATGTGTCTTCCCATATGCCAATCAGTAATCAGCGTTGGTGCTATCTTACGCACATACGTAAGAAAGTCATCCTTTGACTGTTGCTGCACCATAACATTCAGAGTATTTCTTATATTCAAAAGAATGTTATAGGTAATCTCCTGTTCACTGGATAAATCTTCCTTTTGGCCGGGTGAACTATCGTCCACTTGTAGATCAGTTGTCATTATTCTTTTCTATTGTTCCTGCTACGCGCGGCACGCGCCCAGTAGAAATGTTTTTACAACACTTACACAAACCTTCTTCTCCGTCTGTGTGAGGTGAACAACTACAGTCTTTGCAGTTACACTGGTATTTATATTTACAATTAGGATTTTCACACATAAGCTACAGCACCTTTCCTTATATCTATATAGAATTAAGTATGATGGTGACAATCATCACCCCAAGTGTATTGTACCACCCCACCCTGTAGGAAGACAAGAAGAAAAGAGTTAAGGATAGTGACAATCATCACCTACAGTGTGATATTTTTGCAACACTTATAATTTATTTTACTATTACTCTTGTCCTTTGCTGTTGTATCTGGTATACTACTCTCTATATAGATTATGTTATAGATTAAAATATAGAAAAAGTATATAGATTACAATAAAGATTTACAATATCAACTAGGTTAAGACTTTATGATATTGATCTTATTATATCTATATAGATATATAGCCGCGTAGCGCACTTCCCTAGTGTTAGCACACCTGTTTAACACACCCTAGTATTTTTTTATTACTATAGCCACCCCTCTTTTGTAAAATAAAACAAAGGGGGTGGTTTTTTTATTTTATAGTTTAAACTACCCCTAGTATTTTTGGTAAATATATGACAGTGGTGATATATATATACAAATGCACGGGGCATTTTCTTTGGGTGGGGGTAGTTAAGAATGATTCTCATTATCTTTTGAGATTGAGAATGATTCTCATTTGCATTCTTATTAATAATAATTCTCATTATCACTTGAGAATAATTCTCATATTCAATTGAGAATGAGAATGACTCTCATTATCATCTGAATAGTATGCCCGCCTATTAATTAATATGCCCGCATACCTTATCTAATAAGCGTACATATATTAACCTATATCTGGTTAAATAAGCGGGCTTGTCCTTATATATGCACGCTTATCAATCCAATCCCTAGCGTTTCCGCCAATTCCACACCTTCCCTAGTGTTTAATATGCCCGCCATGCATACCATAGTATGGGTCAGTAATGTTGTCCTATTTAAACACGTTTTAAAGCTCGTACAGACGTTTTAACCGTTCTCCGGTATGCTAACACCTAGAAGTAACTTGCGCGATTTGTTCTCGTTCTGTTCTCACTAAATCCCCTAATACATTATAATTATATATAGGAAATAGGTCAGCACTATTGACCTTCTCCGATCTGAGATGGTCAGCATTGTTGACCTATTCTTGAATTGTGGCGAGAATGTGACACGTTTGCCACAATATTACCTTAATTGAGTTTATTGACATAAATCCGAGACATATTGTATTCTTTCAATTCTAGTTGATAGCTTGTCATTGTGATACGCTACACTAGTGTAACAGATAAGGAATAGACGACATGGATAACGCACTTTTCAACAATGCAATTGCCCTCCAATCCGATCTGGACAAGCGCACGGCGAAAGCTGGCAAGGCTAAACAAGAATTGAATGACGCGGCATATGTTCAAATGGTTCTGTTCATTGCTGGCAATCAGTCTGAAAAGATTAACGCCGGAACAAAAAAGGCTGGGGCATTACAAGCGCAATTGATCGAAGCGCACGGATTTAAGAAACGCCACGCGCAGACGATAACGTCTGTTTCCCTCAATAAAAATATTTTTAAAATGGTAGCGGGCGGCTTGGCTAAATTGGAAACGCCGGAAAACAATGGTCAGCTTGCTCAATCCGTAACGAATATTCTGGCCGATAATGAATTGACCAGCGTGAACAAATTAAAAGCGTACATTGCTACGCCAGTCGATAAAGTCGCAAAATTGCTGGAAGCAATCGCCAAATTGGAAGGGGATGAAATGGAAGAATTTAAGGCTGGCTATGAGATTATGACTGGCCGTCTTATGGGTTAATAGTTGAACAATCGGAAATCCCGGCGCTATACTTCACTAGTGTAGCGTGCGGGATTTCCTGTGGTTCAATTATCTGATGTGAGAATTGAGACATGCCGAAAGCAATTAATATTCAGCGTTATCTTGACGCTT
>CENS01028075.1_pt1 | contig 13767 bp, 18 predicted proteins | sample 530201 | NCBI WGS metagenome assembly CENS01 (sample SAMEA2619747, study PRJEB7988) | marine metagenome | biome: marine biome (ENVO:00000447); feature: surface water layer (ENVO:00002042); material: "saline water (ENVO:00002010), including plankton (ENVO:xxxxxxxx)" | depth 5 m | reverse complement strand
TCTGGTTCACCATCAAGATTGATGTAATAAATCGGAGGAAGTCCTTTGAGTTTGTATGCTGCTTTATTTTTGTCCATTAAATTACAATCCAGGATTTTAGTAAAAGATCTTTGGTATCTTTATCGGCATTATTAGGTCCAAACCAAGTTGATGGAGCTACAACTTGTTTACTTCTTGCCAACCAAGCACCCCACCAAGAGAATGATGAGTTAGCAATAATGTGATGTGTACACATAGACATAAGACATAGATCAATTTTGTTATCTCCAGATTCGGATATCATAAATCGATCATCAGAAAATAACTTCTGCTCTTTACACCATTCTGGATCATCAGAGAATACAATCACCTGTTGATTATCAAAATGTTCCAGTGCTCTTTCATAATAATCCAAATCAAGATTATAATGATTTAAATTATTTGTCAAATAGTCTGTACGACGAACATGCAATGAAAGAACATCATCAAGATCTCCCATCATTTCATTACATGGTTCTTGGATATGACTCCTGAATGTGAAATCTTCTCGGATACTTTCCTCAATGTGTTTAAAATATTTTTCGGACTGAAAGAATCCAAAAATAGAAACTTCATTAGGACACTGATCAAAGAACTCTTGATCGAAATGAAAGTGCTTTTCCGATGCAACAGGAGCATGTCCACCATCCAAGAATCTAATATTTTGTTTGGGTAAATGAACCAGATCAAATACCTCAAACAACTGATGGGTTCTCCACTCATCAGAGAAGTTAGAATCGGGAATACCAAAATCATACCCACGACGTGCGGCAATGCCCCTTAGAGAAGCATACTGGAACATTTGATTGCCCAATCGACCCAGTTGTCCTATATGATTAAATGCCAGCATCTTTAAATCTCCGTGCCACGTACTCTTGTTCGTTTATATATTTGATTATAGTTTCTTTATCTTGATTCTTCAACCACTGCCACAAATTATTATTGTCCATAAATTTTGGATTATGGTAGTGAGAGTTGTGAGTTCTACCATGCTCAAAATGCCAAATCCAATCATTAATTCTCCCAACACGGAAACCCAATATGTTATATCTGAAATAAAACTCACAATCTTCTGCACCCCAGGAGAGAAAATTCTCGTTCCACAGACCACCCCTAAGAACCGCATCCTTACTATAGAATTGAGTCCACCCAATAGTGGAAGACTCTGTTCTACATCTTGGTTGAATAACATTAATATCAAATCCACTTTTCAAAAACTTTTGAAAAATCTCTATGGGATAATCAACTTGATACTGCCATATACCACATCCATATGGATAGATAACATCAAACTGATTATCTTTGATTAATTTATAGGCATTCTGATGACTGGATACTGGATATACAACATCCACATCATGACTACAAATCACACTTGTTTTAGCAAGCATGATCAGATCATTTAGTATTCTTGTTTTGTGAAACAAAGGATCATTGCTTTCCTCAAAAACATATTTGAGATTATCTGTACTTGCAATTTTCTTAATTTCGGGAAGTGCTCTGAACTTAAATGTTGCTCGTTCACTTACTTCTTTTACAATTACCTTCGCCTCAGGAAAATTCTTGAGAAGGTAAGATACTGAAGTAATAATATTCTTAAGACGATCTTCTGACTCGATCCTTGTAGGGAGAATATACGTTAAATCATTCATAATTCAATCCAACCCTCTGGAATAAGATCACTCATATTGTAATGATCAAACTGTGGACCAAACCAATTTTTAGGTGCGATCACTTTCTTATCCTTGTTTTCCATCAACCAAGCACCCCACCAAGAATAGGATGAATTAGCAATGATTGCATCAGTACACAGACTCATCAGGCACAGATCGGTCCAAGGCACTCTCTGACCATCTGCAAACTCATCAGTAGTTTCCGACATGATGAATCGATCGGGTTTAAAAAAGTCTTGTTCTTGGCACCACTCAATAACATCAGAGAATACCAATACTGGAATATCATCTGGGAATTGTGCCAGTGCTTCTTCATAGTATTCCCAAGTCTGAACTGGATGTGCATTCTGGAGATTTACATATGCCCAAGGAAGTTTAGGATCACCTCTACGAATGTGGAGAAAGATCATTCGATCTCCACCAAGACTATCAATCATCTCCTTACATGGACCATAGATATCATCCTGAAACTCAAAGTCCTTACGAATCTCGTCCTCAATATTCTTAAAATACTTCTCTGTTTGGAAGTATCCATCCAAGTTTACATTGTCTGGACATTGATTAAAAAGATCTTCGTTAAAGTGAAACTCTTTCCAAACTGCCCAACGTTGAGTCTCGGAAACTCCATGATGTTCTGGAGTAGCAGAAGGCAATTTAAAAGTTTCAAACATGCAGTAGTTGTTTTCAGTACCAAACTCATCGATACCAGAAGTTCCTGGAGGAGGAACTGCCCAATCAAACCCCCTATTAGCAGCAATACCACGCAAAGCAGCATACTGAAACATTTGGTTTCCGAGTCTACCAGATTTTCCAAGTTTGTTAAATGTAAGCATTAAATTTTCTCCCAGGAATCAGGAATAAGATCATTCATATTATAGTGAGCATATGCACTACCAAACCACAGATTAGGCACAACAACTTTTCCTGCACCATCCTGCAACCAGGCACCCCACCAACTCATACTACTGTTAGCAATTATAGCACCCTTGCACATAGACATCAAGCACAGATCCCAGTATGGAATCAAAGATTGTTGGATAGATCCATCACCAAGTTTGATTTTGTTTGGATACTTCACATGATTTTCAGAAAGAAGAAAACGATCGCTATCAAATAGTTTTTGTTCTCTAACCCAATCAAGAGTATCAGAGAAAATTAAAACAGGGATATCGGGATCAAATCTGCTTAGTGCTTCCTCATAATACTCAATTGGTTGTACTGGATGGTGATCTGGTGTTGCAACATAATCACCACGACGAACATGCAGAAAAATAGCATCACCAACTTCTTTTAAAATTTCCTCACAATTAGATACAATCTCATCAGTAAAAGTAAAGTCTTCTCTAATTTGATCTTCGATATTTTTAAAATATTTTTCTGTTTGAAAATAAGAATTTAGATTTACACTATCTGGACAGTTGTTAAAAAGATCTTCATCAAAATGAAACAGTCCAGTATCAATTGTTTTCCAATTTGGTGCTCCGTATCCCAGGTTTTTTTCTTTGACATTTGTCATCTTAAAACACTGGAATAAACCGTAGTTGCAAGTTGATTCTGCATCAGGTGGGGGAATTATCCAATCAAAACCACGATTATCGGCAATCCCCCTAAATCCAGCATACTGGAACATTTGGTTTCCCAAACGCCCATTTGATCCTAAACGATTATACGATATTGACATAGTCTTTCCTCATCTCACTAAACACTTTTGCAATTCCATCCTGCATATTTGTTTTTGGCAACCACCAACCAGTAATGTAAGTATTTGCCTCATTTCTTTTATCCATCTGGACACTATCTTTTGCAAGTCCAGGTTTAATCTTTACATTCATACCAATTAAATGAAACTGACCCTGAATGATATCGGCAACTTCTCTAATAGTAGTGCCACGGAAAGATGTAATGTGTAAAGGATCCTCTGGTTTAAAGTCCGTAAAGTTCTCCATTACCATTTCCAATGCTTCACAGCAATCTTCGGCATAGAGGAACTGACGTTCTTCTGTACCATCGGTCATCATCTCAAAATCACCTTCCTCAAATCCCTTACGAATGAAGTCAGTGATGACATGAGCCTTGTCCATGTCCTTTTCAATACCGTACACATTCCAGAACTTAACAATTAGTCCTTTCAGTGATGTGGTGTAGAGTTCACCTACACGTTTCATCACACCGTAAGGAGAGTAAGACATGTTACTCATCTGAGATGATGCAAACACAAATCTCTTATTGTGCTTTTCCAACAGACCAAAGACATTTGCCATCAATCTAGTATTATTGTTGATGAAGTCAAAGGTGTGTTGATACTTCTTCAGGTATCGTGACCCACCTACATCAAAGGCAAGGAAGAAAACGAAGTCTGCTTGCTTAATGCAAGACTCCAACCAGGTGCTAGGGATTGCTGTGAGGTTGTATTGTGCTCCAAGGTTCTTATCATACTCGATAACCTCATGGCCTTTTTTACGGAGATATTCTGTGAGGTATACTCCAATTTGCCCACTCGAACCCAAATTTAAAATTTTCATCAATCTCCTTTTTCAATACGAATACTATCTTCATCAAAATGTTCGGTAGAGAACTCGAACATTACAGTGTCTTCTAATGCTTCCATGCGATGTCTCATACCAGTAGGGACATGAAACTTATCGCCTGCTTTCAAAACCGTAAGATAAGCCATCTCAAGATCATCAAACTCACTCCAATATACATTAAGACTTCCACTTTGTACATAGAAGACTTCATCTTTTTGGTTATGATAATGCCAGGAGCACTTTTTTCCTTTGCAGAACCATAGGATTTTGCCACAATAAAGTGGACCATTTGTGATCCACTTTTCAAAGCCCCATCCTTTAGGAACAAACTTTATCGGGTCGTTTTGTGAAGAAGTCATTGTCATTCATTCCTTATTTAGATAATATAGAGGATCTTCTGTGAGACCATTTTCAGGTCTTAAAAAATTTAAAACTTTCATAGTAAGTTTTTCACATCTTCGTTAGTTAATTTATAAGTTCCAAAATGCTGCACCGAGATCGATGCTGCAGATACGGATTTTTTAATTGCATCTTGAATATTTCCGACTGTGCCCATCACAGATAGAGTTGCAAGGAATACATCACCAGCACCAGACACATCATGAACATCGACTACAGGTGCAGGATATAAGATATTATTCCATCTAGCACCATTCTTACCAAGTGTTACGATAAGAGTAGAATTTTTAGGAAGTGCAAGTGCATCTTTTTCTTCAAATTCATTTATTTTGATATAAGAATTTCGAAAACAAGTAAGATCAAGTTTTTTTGAATCTACAAAAATGGGCCCATCAAAAGAATTACAAATTCGATTTGCAAGATCCCAAGAAATCATACCTTTGTTGTAATCAGAAAAAATAATTACATCATATTGATCTAATGGTGGAATATCATCGAAAAAAATTTCATCTACATGATTTCCGGTATCAACACGTAGTAATTGTTGTTTTGAACGTGCATCAACATATCTAGTTTTTACAAGATGTGCTGGATCATTAGTAATAAAATCTACCGAACATCCAAATGAATCCAAGTTTTGTTTTACATTAGATGCCATTCCAGGATGAACAGTAGTATTAATATAATCGAAAACAGGAACAGGTGCCTCAGGACTAATCCTGCGACAATCACCGTAAAAATATTCGTCGGTACAAGATTCACCGATTAACAATACTTTCAATGATTTTAGTTGTGGAGTATTCTCCGACTCGATCGAAAAACCGAACTTCTTTTGCATAATTAGAACCTACGATTTCTTTACCTTTCCAATCTGATCCAATGATCATTATATCAGGTTTTACTACCTTTATACAACGCTCTAACTCTTCATCACTATCAAATACTACGACGTGGTCAACTGCCTTTAAATTGTGGAGCATAAATGCTCTGTCATGTACATTGTTAACTGGTCTAGAGGGTCCTTTCTTTTCTGCAACCCTCCTATCACTATCTATACCAACAGTGAGAGAGTCACCCAGAGATTTAGCATAGTTTAAAAGTTGAATATGCCCTGGGTGCAAGATATCAAACGTTCCGTTAACGAATACTTTTTTCATCAATGAAACACCCAAGGAAGATTGTACAATGGTCTTGTAACACTCCAATCACCTGTACGATGCCAGAGATGTAATGGTTTATCTTTGATCTTATCAAATAAGTCTGGAACTTCTAGAAGACAATTTAATGAAGTTTCAATCATGTAAAATCCTTTTGCATTCTCCAGAACCTTATACCAATCAAAAATACTGTACCCGTCTATTATATCATGCTCAATAACCTTACAACCATATACTTCTGGATCTGATGATATACCAGAATATACTTCTTTTGTTGGTCTGGTTTGCCAATGTTTATTCACATAGACATAATCTTCACCATCTTTCAGTCCTAGAACATCATAAAAGAGTTCATTCTCCTTCTCAATGTTTCTCTCAAACTTAATGTAATCTCTCCAGTCTCTCCATTCTACATCAACTACATTATACTTTCTCTGCATCTCTGGACCATACTCTTCATTCCCATGACCATTATAGTACAGAAAATTATCGGTCTCAAAGATGGATGTTTTATTGCTATAGTATTCTTTTCCAGGAAAATCAACATCAGGAAGTGGTTTTCCAATATCCCAATTCTCAAGAACAACCCAGTTAATCTCTGGAATATAATCCTTTAACCAACGGAATTCATGAAAAACTGGCCAAGTAACTTTATACCCATCATCAATAAACAGATGTGATAATTTTTGCATAAACAATATATCTCCCAGTCCGCCTGGAAGATATATTAAGGCATTTTTCATAGTAGATTTCATAGTAGATTTCATAGTAGATTTCATAGTAGAGAATTCAAAGTTCAACAGTTTCCGATTTTTTAAAAACACATGTTAGAATATTTGTTTCTTTTTGTTGAGAATTTTTTCTTATAGTATCCTCAACATTAGAATAAGATGCTAATACATATCCCATTCTATTCATAAACTTTACCAAGGATTCTTTTTTAAAATGCCATAGATGTTCATCAGGTCTTCTGTGTTTCCAATTTTCAAACCATTCATCATCATTATAATGACAGTGAGGAACAGAAATGCAAACTACTGAACACTGCAAGTCTTTAACAAATTCAATATACTCAAAGTGTTCTAATGAATCAAAGAAAGTAATAACATCATAAAAATTTTTAGTCATACTGGAAACTACTTCACATCCTTCGGGAACAGGATAAGATGAAACATCATACCCATAACATTTAGGAATAATATTATTACAAACCTTTAGGAAAGATCCATCACCATACCCAACATCCAAAATACTTTTTGGAACTCTCGAAAGAGTTCCTATAATATTTCCAAGACGGAGATATGCCATGTAAGTGGGAAGTTCTCCATAGTTAGCATAACTGTTTTTAATGTATTCTGTACCATAATCAATTGGATTTTTATTTACTTGGTAAACAATTCCATCTTGATTTACATTGTAATTTTCAATCATCTTGATGTTTTCTTTGTAGTAAATTTGTCCTGATTGCGAATACGATGTTAAATTCATTTCTCTCCCATAACCATAAAGGCATTATTTAAGTCAACTCCAGATACAAATAGATTTTTATATCCTTTGTGATTCATGTAATCACGAATAATATTTGGAGTAAACACATGATTGTGTTGCCTGTTATTCCAAGGTCTCCAATACTTCTGACTGTAATCAGGAAGATAGAGAAACAACACTCCACCAACTTTCAGTTTATCATACCAATAATCCATAGTATTTACCCAGTGGGGAACATGCTCTAAACAGTGACTAGAAAAAATATAGTCAACTGGTTCTTCTGGTAGATTATCGGCATTCCAAGGATCATCAAAATTTAGATCAATAGCAGTAGCACCAGGAAATGCCCATTCCTGTTTCATACACCCAATATCATATCCACTACCAATACAGACATGCTTAGCAAATGGAATTGCAAATTGTGATGCATTTCCTATTGTTTGGAAGTGTGGGTATAGATCACCTTCATACTCAACTACATTCATTACTCTGCCTCCTGTGGCGCTAAATTTCTCCAAGTATCACGATCATAATTGATCCACTCCCATGATTTTTTAAACAGTTTATCTAAAATAGGTGGAGTATTATAATGCCTGGGATGCATCACCAACTTTGCCTCAATATTCAAACTCTCAATAATAAACAGAATAGATGTATCAACAGTATGAATTTCTTCAGCATTCTCAAATATACCACACCAATCAAAAATTGTGGACTCATTAAAGACTTGCATCTCAATAATCTTTCCAGGATAATCTTTTGGAAGATCTCTCTTTACTCCAAGATGTATTTGATTAGTCCCATAGATTTGATTCATCAAAATATACTTATCGCCATCCTCGATTCCAAGAAATTCTTTTAGTTCTTTCTCGGTTTCTAGATCACGATCATACTTTAAATAATCAACCCAATCCTCCCAATCAACACCAGCAACCTCATACTTTTTAATCATAAGATCTGGATCATGCCGTTCGGTCAAGTCAGTCAACTTAATAGTTTCTGCTCCATAGATATACCTCGGAACATCTGGACCAAGGTGAACATTATCAGAAACCTTAATTCTGCTCAGACCACTTTCCCAGAAGCAAGGAGAAACATACCAATAGACTTCTCCTTTCTTAGCAAGTTCTTCAGCAATCTTAATAGTAAAGAGAATATCTCCAAGAGATCCTGGTTGATCGATACAATATTTCATAAATTAATCCAATAAACTTCTTCAGTAGGTTCACCCCAAGTAATTCTACTATCACATTGATCTTTTACAATATCATCAACAACATACACCTTATACTGCAAATCTAGGAGTATACAACACAACCTGTATTGTTGACTTTCTGTAAGAATATCAGTTCCATTCTTATATGCAACAGATGGAAAAGCAAATGGTAATTCATTTGAATTTTTCTGAACTAACCAATCAACTAAGAAATCAAGATGCTGCTCATTAAATTTATCAGTCGTTGTACCTAGATTGTATTCCAGACCCAACTTCTTTGCATACGCAGCAAACGATCTATTATCTCTTGGTAGACAAGGACCACCGTACCCATAACCAAAGTTCAGAAACTTTTTACCTACTCTACTATCAGAACCAATAGCACTCAAAACAGTTTCAATTTCATCTTCTTTCCCACTAAGTGCAATTACTTCACCAACCATGTTGGCATAACTAATTTTAGTTGTGAGAAAACAATTTACTGCCAACTTTACAAGTTCGGCAGCAGTTGTACTCATAGTATATACTTTTGGTTCGATATCCTGAATACTATGATAGATGTGATGAAGATCATTAAGATGCTTACCAGTACCACCGATTAGTACCATATCAGCATTTCTAAGATCTTTTATAATTGATCCTTGAGCAATAAATTCTGGATTGTAATAAACATCCACACCATAATCTTTTAGATGGTTCTGAAAGTCTTCACAATCTCCAGGGTTTGTAGTACAACCAACAACAAGAGATTTACCAGCAACGTCAGGACATGCCTTAACGTCTTTAATAACTTGTCTTACAGAACTTACATCATAACTTCCATCGGGAAGAGATGGTGTAGCAACAAGAGTGTAGATAATATCACACTCTTCAATAACTTCTGCATTACCAACTTTAAAAGTGATGTTCTCCACCCTAGACAAAAGGCGTTGAACATCTGGTTCATTAGTATTAATAACTCCCTGCTGAAGATTTTTGATATAATCTTCTCTCACATCAGAAGCAACAACTTCATATCCTGCCTGCTCCAGAAGAAGAGCAAAACAAATACCCAATCTTCCAGTTCCCAACAATCCTATCTTCATTTCAGTTTTGCTGTAATAAGTAAGTGCCAACCAAGATTTTTTTCTAAAGTCCTAAACATTTCAGGTGGCATTTCAGCAAACCAAGGTTGCTTCACATATTCACCCTTTTTGTAAGGTTCTACCTGATATGGAAAGATATGATCTTGCTCAATAGAAACAACATCATACCCATCAAGTAATTCTACCACATCTTGCTTAGTATATGTATTCGCAATCGGACAACCGTATTGTGCCTCTGGTTGATCAAACCCAGCATCAATCATATAGTTCTTCCAAGAATCCTTCGCATAAAGCATGATCTTAAGGACACTATCTTTATTCATATACTTTTTGATCTCAGAAATAATTTTTTCTGGATGAGGACTATGATGAATGACGCCAAAAGAGTAAATCAAATTATAGGTTTCTACTGGAACAAAAGAAGATAGTTCCTCTGCATTACCAGAATAAAATTTACCATCTTGCTCATAAACTTCGAATCTTTTTCTTGCAAGATCTAAGCTCTCTTCAGATAATTCTACACCAGTATAATATGCACCATTTGCAGCAAAGTTTACACCAGCAGTTGCCATACCACAACCAACCTCAAGAACTTTCTTACCATCCCATTTCTGGAACTCAGTAAAAGGAATAATGTGTGGTTCGACGAAAAACTTTTTCTTTGTTACTTCAGTGAAATACTCAATCGTACCAACTTCTTTACTAGAATGACGAACATTGCATGGACGATCATCCCAAAACTTTTTTACTTCTTCTATAGTAGCTGTCATTTTACCCAAAGTGTTTTATGTGGTTCTTTAGAAAGATTTTCTGTCGGTTCTTTTGTATAGTACCAAATAGAAATCGACTTTCTATAGAAATCATTTTGTGTTGTACTTACACCATGATATGTGCCATCATTTGTGGCAAAGAAGATGCAAGTGTTTAGTTCTGGTTTAACTGTTTTACACTTGTTTAAATCAGTATCAAACAACTCAAAGCATCCACCAGAATTAGGACTCCAATCATCGTTCAGATAGTATAGTAAATTTACTGAACGATATGCCTGTAAGTCATTATTATAATTGAAATCTATGTGTGTTGTCAAATGACTACCTGGAGGATAGATGTTTAATCCTCCCCCATACATTCCATCATCAATAAAGAGATCTTTTATTCCTGTAGCAGCAGAAATTCTGTCGATGAAAGTTTTATTTTCCAAGTCAGTAATAAAATCCACGATACTCTGAGGCATCGCGGATTTATCAGTTAGTTCTTTTTTATGTCCATACTCAGATTTAAAAACTTTCCCATGAGTATCCCATATTTGAGAATCCCATTCTGGAAAATCAGACCTCATCTGATTTGATCTTTCTTGATCTAGAAAGTTTTCAGAATATCCATGCGTCCATGGAAAATTCATGAGTACATAATTCATAGTGTAAATGTTGGAATAGGATTCATCTTATGCTTATTGGCAGCATTAAGATTATGCAGAATCCTCACGGCAGGTCCAGTGCCGTGCTCCATAGCATATTCAAGATCTTCGTAGGTAGCACCAATCTGATCTTGATCGGTTCTACTATCATCCCAGAGACCATCTGTAGGTGGTGCATCAATAATACGCTGATCTACACCAAGATGCTTTCCTAGTTCCCAAACTTCTGTTTTATAAAGATCAGCAATCGGAGCAATGTCAACGCCACCATCACCATACTTAGTATAAAAACCAATTCCATAATCCTCTACCTTGTTACCAGTACCAACAACAATACCACCAATAGTTCCAGCAATTTGGTAAAGGGTCACCATTCTCATACGAGATTTGGTATTTGCATTCGCAAGATTATTAGAGGTAAACTCCCCATCACCCGTCCAGAAATTCATACTATCCATGAATTTTTCATACACAGGAGACAGATCCACACGAATCTTAGTTACATTATTATAGTTGTCTTCCAAGTAATCAGTATAAGAATCTGAAAGATCATCACTATTTGAATTAGAATTTAATGGCATAGAAAGAACATATGTTGGTAGTCCAGTCTCTGCACACAATGTAGATACCACTGCGGAATCAATACCACCAGAAACACCAACAACCAATCCACGTAGGTTATTTTTATTCACATAGTTTGTAATCCAACTTACAATACTTGTTTCTAGTTCGTTGTAATCTTCGATTCTATTCATTGGAAATAATTAATGTACATAAAGTCTTCAGCAGTTTGAGTTTCTAGAACTCGATTGTAATTGTCTTTCACTGCATCTAAGTGATCATAATAATATTCTTCGGTTAGAACTTCTGAATCAAAGATAACATTACCCTCATCATCTCTTTCCATAACAATTATACCATCAAGATTATAAAAATCACCAATATCTGGGGCACCCAAATAAACTGGAATAGTACCAGTTAAGAGACAATCATGAAGTTTCTCAGTGAAGTAAGATTCATAACAAGAGTTTTCCATAGCAAAGGAGAACATATAATCCTTAACTGCATCAATCTTACGTGGGATAAAGTTAAATGCTTTTCCATACATATCAACTTCGCCACTATCAGCAATTTGATTTGCAATTTCTAGTCGGAACTTGTGCCCATCACTCATCTGAAGATCAGAAACAATACAAGAAACTAACTTGGTTTTCTCAAAGACACCAACTTCTTCGATAATACTTCCTTGACCAAATACAAACTTAAAGGTTGGATCAATATCTAGAAGTTCCTTATCGTGAGTGAAAATCGCATCATATGCTTTGATGTAAGGTTCAGGATTTCTTTTAATCTCTACAGTCATTGGATTATACCAACGAGGTTCAATCAACCACCCATACTTCTTAGCACTAATACGATCGTCTAGTCCAAGTTGGATCAATCGTTCTGTATAGAAAGTCTCATCAGTTGATTCCAACTTGCGAAAAGTTTCCACATGGTTATTAAATCCCTCATGAACCCACTCAACATGCTTTGGAAATCTATTCAGTGCTAGATATCCATTTTGCTTTCCCAAGTCACACGTTCCAGTATAACTAAACGTATTATCAATTAATTTAAACTGTTTCATACTTTTACCCATTTGATGTTTCTATTTTTTCAAAAAATGCATCTCCCCAACTACCATCTCCACTGACAGCTGGATTTCCTACATGAACAAATCCAAATTGTTTTAGATAATCATACAGATCATCAAAATAAACTCCATTTTCATAATCATGTGCAAAAAAAGTGGCTTCAGCATTGATGTATTTTACTTTTTCTAAGATTTTTTTTGCTCCAGATAGAATTAATAATTCCGAACCTTGAGTATCTATATTGATAAAGTCGATATCAAAATCCAAATTATCTCTTTCAAATAAAGTATCTACAGTAACACTTTTTAATTCTATAGTTCCTTTATAATAAGTTTTTTCAGTATATTCTGCACTTACTGTACCTGCACTACCTGAAATCATTTTCAATATGGAAGACATACCTCTATTATCTTGATAATGATATCGATGAAAATCTGTGTCTTCATCATCTTTATCTGTAACTAGTTCATTAAAAAGAATACTTTTAAAAGAATATTCTCCGTTGCTAATATTATTAACTAGTTCTTTATAAATTTCTGGATCAGCTTCTATCCAAACTACCTTTTCAAATCCCCAAGAATTATATGCAGGTGCTTCTCCACCATTATAAGCTCCGATATGCAAAACATTTTTAATAGGTTTTTTATCAATAAATTTAGAAAGTGTCATTAAAAGTATTCCTCAGTTTAACTTGGTTTGATTGTGAATCCAATTGTATGTTTTACGGATACCTTCTTCCAGAGTTTGAGAATAATCCCAACCAAGTTTCTCAAAAATAAGATCATTGTTGGAATTTCGTCCACGGACACCCGTGGGTGCATCAAGTTTATAAATTTTCTGAACTTTTTTATCAGAAACATTTGCAGCAATATCTACAAGTTCATTGATACTGACCATCTCTTCGGATCCAATGTTTACAGGACCAATGAATTCACTATCCATCAATCGTCGAGTTGCTTCGATGCATTCATCAATATACAAGAAGGATCTTGTTTGTTTTCCATCACCCCACACCTCGATAGCTCCACCCTCCTCTGGGAGATAAGCAACTTTACGGCAGATTGCAGCTGGCGCTTTCTCTCTTCCACCCTCCCAGGTCCCCTCAGGTCCGAAGATATTGTGATAACGAGCAATCCTAACAGGGATGCC
>CENS01074519.1_pt1 | contig 13825 bp, 12 predicted proteins | sample 530201 | NCBI WGS metagenome assembly CENS01 (sample SAMEA2619747, study PRJEB7988) | marine metagenome | biome: marine biome (ENVO:00000447); feature: surface water layer (ENVO:00002042); material: "saline water (ENVO:00002010), including plankton (ENVO:xxxxxxxx)" | depth 5 m | reverse complement strand
ATGTACGCCCGTTCCTTCCGGTGCACCGGGAGCACGGTATTGGCAAGACCTGTTTAACTCCGCAAAAAGAGGTAAAGGTCGATGGGTGGCAGCATTCTTCCCCTTCTGGGATAACAAACTGGCCCGAAGACCATGGCCAAAGAACGCAAAACCACACAAAGAAGAACTAGAACTGTACGAACAGTACCACACCAAAGGACTGACGTGGGAAAACCTAGCCTTCCGCAGAGAAATGATAGAAGCAGACGCAGAAATCCGAAGGAACCCTGACCTTTTTCGCACCTTTTATCCCTTCGATTCGGTAACATGCTGGATGGCAACTGCCGGTGGGGTCATCCACAAAAGCATTTTAGAGAAACACATCAAGTCACCCCTGCTCATACCCTGGAAAGGACCGTTCCAAGAGTACGAAGCACCTGAAGCAGGTGCCATTTACGCCATCGGTGTTGACCCTGCGGGCTTTGGAGCAGGTGACCACGCCTCTTTTCAAGTGCTGAAGGTCTGGAAAGACGAGTGGACACAGGTCGCGTGCTTCTCCGACAACGAAGCAGACCCGGTTTCTGTAGCAGAACGCCTCGTATTGACCGCCCGAAGGTACAATAATGCCTACATTTTGGTGGAATCGAACGGTGTAGGGGCTGCAGTGCTCGCAATTTTGCAGACCAAAGAGTGGGAAAACCTGTATTACCACGACAAAATGAAGCCCGGTATCCCTGCAACGTCCAAATCTATTGATGAAGGGTTGGCAAATCTCCTCGATGCACTGATGGACAACCTAAAACTGTACGATGAAGACCTCGTACAGCAACTTATGACGTATAAAAACGACAAGAAGGTGCAGGATTCGGACAAATCTCTAATGCTCCGCGGCAAAGTAGGTCGTCACCGCAGAGAAAAACATCACTACGATAAAGTTAGTGCTCTAATTTGGGCTGCATACGCAGCACGAGACCTACCTCAACGTAGAAAACCCGGTGAGAATGAGGAAGTTTCTTTCGATAACGTGATTCCTTTCAACAACATGGCGTATAATGCACGCCAGCAGTATTTGAAAGACGTAGAAAAAGCGACTAAAACCAAATCTCGAAAATCCAAATATAAGTCCACTCGCATGATTCGGAATAAAAAACGAAAAAAGCGACGTTAAGGAGTTCCCGTGGCCGACAATAAATACAATCCTGCAAAGAAGTTCCCTTCTATTATCAAACAGCACAAGACAAAGATGGATGGAGACCGAAAGCGGTGGGCAAAGTGGGCTAGATGGTACAGAAGTGAGTTCTTTCGTACAAATGACGAGGACTACGAGCTGGATGGCAGTGCCGGTATGCCCAACTACAACTCCGATGAAGTCACCATGGAGCAGAACTTTGTCTATTCCTACTGTGACACCATGGTCGCTAACATTGTGCCACCAAATCCCCAAGTCACAGTGCAGCCTCGAAAGGAAGATTTGAGAGAAGCCGCGAAACTTCGCGAGATGCTCATCAATGATTGCCTTAGGCGGAACAAAGTACACGAAAAACTTTGGAAGATAACTACACGGGCAAGCGTTTGGCCTCGTGCCTTTATGAAGACGGTCTGGAACCCTACCCGACGAACGCCAATCTTCCGAGTCATCGACCCCAAGAACATATTCTTCGACAACTCTGTAGAGGAGTATGAAGACATTCGATACATCATCGAAGTTACCGTGCTCACCCGCGGTGAGTTTGAGAAGCGGTCAAAGGGAAAAGGTCGGAGAAAAGGTATTTATGACAAAGAGGTTGCAGATAAAGCATCCTTCGGAGCGTTCCCACAGTGGTTGAAAGATCCTCTCAAGGACAACACTTCAGATTTGTATGCGTCCCAAAACGTGTACCAGTGGATTACCATTTATGAAGTCTACGATTTTGTCTCGGACAAATTCTTCCATTTTATGGACGACGTTTCAGAGCCACTACTAGAAGACAACCTTCCGTACACAAACTTACGGAACCCCTACCAGATTCTGACGTTCAATGACAATCTGAAAGACATCGGTGGAATGAGCGATGTCCAGTTGATTCAGACTGCTCAAGAACGCCTCAACGAGATTGATACCTTAGAGATGTGGCACTCTAAGACCTCAATCCCCGTTATGCTTATTAACGGGGGCCTTGTCGATGACCCCGCTGTGCTGATGGACTTGTTAGAGGACATCGGCGGTCCTGGGGAAATCGGGGTCATCGACACTAAGGCGAGAGTGGGCATCGGTGACGTAATTGGTAGCACCCCGATTCCACAGTTTTCACCTAACTTTTCTCAGATGCGAGCGCGTTGCATTGAGACTATCGAGTTCGTTTTAGGCATACCTGCCTACAGCCGCGGTATGGTAGGCCAGTCAGATGTTGCGACAGAACTCGCTCTGGCTGACACCGCTACACGAACCCGAAATGCTCGACGACAGAAAGCTGTATACGATGTCATCGCATGGATGGGTGAAGCAGTTATCGCATTGTACAAAGAGTTCATGCGTCCTGATGAAGTAATTCCTGCACGCCTTATGGACAGTCCTAACATACAGGAATTGACCAAAGAGCTTTTGGTAATGAACGAAAACGAGCGAGCTTTGGATTATGATTACGAAGCCGTACCGTTTTCTGCACCCGAGGCAAACCGAGTGGTATTGCTCAAGCAATTGGAACGCTTTGCTCCTGTGCTCTTGAATAACCCTATGGTCGATCAAAATAAACTGATGCAACAACTATTGGACCTGTTGCTGATGCCAAATGTTAAAGCAGACGAGCCACCTCCCCAACCGGGTATGCCAGGTATGCCTCCAGAAGGAGCCCCTCCAGAAGGGCTTCCACCGGGAGTCAACGCGCAGGGAGTACAAGGACTCGACCCGAACACGCTTCTACAGATGATGGGCCAAGGAGCCCCCACTGATACACCCATGAGCGGGGGAGGAACCCCCGAAAACCTACAAGAAGGCAGCGTCTCGGGCGGTGTCGGAGGAGAGGGAGTCTAATGCCACTATATGATGCCCGATGTGTAGACCACGGGAGACAAGAGGTCTTTCAATTACTTGCACATTTTGAAGATGGTTTACGCTGTCCTGTATGTGATAAGGAAGTACTAAGGATTGTAAGCCCTGTTACCCAAGCAGGTCCTAGCGATGATAGGCCCCTCCGTATCAAACAAATAGGTAAGACCTTTACAACTAAAACGCAGCTTAAAGAATACTTGAAGGAGAACTCTGATTGTGAGATGGTTAGCTCATCCAGCAGTCAGTGGAAGGACTTCAAGCATACTGCCAGAGAGAACGCGGATGGTTATTACAAACAAAAAGGCTATCGAGATAAAGATGATTACAAAAGGAACATCCACAAAGACATGGCCGAAAGAAAACGTGAATCCGCGTCGGTAGCTGCAGCAGCTAAAAACAAATCTTAGGAGTTTATGATGTACAATGAAGGTGAACACAAGAGCGCGGAAGAGTGCTTACTAGACCTTATGAAAGAAAATCTCCCTCCAGAGGAAGTCATTCGCCGTTTTAAAGAGAAAGGCTACAGCCTTGAAGGTGAAGGTAAAGAGGAGGATTCCGAAGAAGTAGAAGAAGAAAAGGAAGAAGAAGTAGAAGTAGAAGAAAAAGAAGACGGAAAAGAAGATGAGGAAGAAGGTGTGATGGACCTTAAAATCAAAAAGGTCACTGTTATGGGCGATGAGGAAGGAGCACACCCTGTTCCTCGCATGGCCAAACTAATTCGAGTAGCCCGCAAAGCTATGAAAAAAGACCAGTAGGTGAATCATGGCAGATATACATGACGACCGTAGCCAAGTTTTATCGGAAGGAGACCCTTCTAGAGGTAGGCTTGCTAGAAAAAAAGCAGCCTCGGAAAAACCTCTGTCTATGCAACAACGAAGACGAGCTGCAGCTAAAAAAGTGATGTCTGGTCTTCCAGATACTTACGAAGAATATGAGGCTATGGAGGATAAACCTTTTCTGCCTTCTGCAGATGTGGAAGCTGGAAAAGGTATGTCTGGAGTAGCTTTTAAAAGCCGAGAACAATCTAGAAAAGACGCTGCAAATTTAGCGATGCGAGAAAGCGACCAGCAAAAAAAGCTGGATAAATTCACTTCTATCCCTTCTTCTTTTGGTCGGGAAGTGTCGTATAATCTTACAGGGGATGAATACTTAGGTGGTAAAGTTATTGAAGGTGCTAAAGATGCTGCGATGAATGTTCGTAAATTTGTGGATGAGGTAGAGCCGGAAGCTATAACCGCTGCAGCAGGGATGGCTTTACGAGCCATTGGTAATAAGAAAGCTCAAAAAGCTATAGACGAAACCTTGTCTGACAGGCTCGTGCAACATCGTCTAGATGGGATGCAAATAAGTAAAGGGATGAAAGATCCCGATGAAGCGGCATATGGAAGAGCCTATAAAAGTTTATCTAAGGAATTAAAAGAGATGAACAAAGATGACCGAAAGATGATGAAACTTATTAAGGATAAAAACCTTAGTGAGAAAAGTTCAGAATACCTAAAGTTAAAAAAATCTCAAGGATACCGTACATATAGTTTTTTAAAGGACCTTCAAGATGAGGCTTACGATGTACTGCAACAAGCCGCCAAAGCAGGTATTCCAGAAGCTAGAAAAAAAGAAGCTAGATTACTCGCAGATCAACTTTTTAAAATGGGAGAAAAAGCTGTAGGAAAAAATGGTTTTAAAGCAGTTTCTTCCACATTCCCAGCTTTAGGAGGTCTAGTTTCTTTTTTAGACCACTCGTCTTCAGTATTTGAAAGGTCTAAAGAGTTACCCAATCAACTTGCTCAAAATGCCAGAGCTATGAAAAGACCTTTGCAGAAACGAGATGTAGAATCTTCTGTGATTGACCAACTAAAAGAAAACTCTCAACTTGCAGAAGATTTGTATAGTCGAGGTGTGTTATCTGCTAAATTGTATGACTCTCTTACAGAGTCTGAAGAATCTGTGCTAGAGGAGTAGCCATGAAAGAGAATATGATGAAAGAAGATATGATGTCTTCAGATGTGGAAATTGATGAAATTGGTGACACCAAAATGGGTGAAGCTAAAGGAACTATGAACTTTCCTCAAGAGAGAAAGCGCGTAGCCAAAAAGATAGTGGCCCAGCAAAAGTTCAAAGGACTTCCTAAGAAGTGGAAGGGCCGCGGAGATTATTTCTTTGAAGCTCAAGATGACGGTAGCTTGAAAATTACAGGTGGAGATGCAGCTAAAAGCCTCAAGGGTGGTAAGTCTACAGTTATCACCGACGATTCCAAGATTAAAGAAATCTTACAAAAAGCTCGCGGCGGTGACATTCTGGAAGAAAACGTGTCTTACAAGATGTCAGAGGAAGCAGGACCTTCTTTTGAGTCTAGAGGAGGAGGCTCTGCAGGGCTAGAGTATTTAAACGAAACTGAGTCTGATGCTGTGATGCCATCCTTAGACCCCAATTTATCTGAAGTAGATAATCCTATGAAGTTCGCAAAGGCGCGTAAAACATCTAAAGAAATTCTATCTGAAATTCCAAAAGTAGAAGCTCAAGCATTTCAAGAGGCTATGAGCAAAAGCCCTCAGATGAAATTTTTAAAAGAAAAGGTAGATGAGCTGTCTAGTATGGGCAACTCCGAGGGAGCTTCTATGCTTGCTCAAATGCTAGTAGACCAATTTGAAAAAGATAAAGCGAAGTTCCAAAAAAATGAGGACATGCGCGAAACAATCATGGATATGTAATTATACTTAGGAGAAGTTATGGAAGAAACTACTGAATCCCCGGCAGTAGCTGAAGCACCCGCGACAGATACAGCCCCTGTTGAAACTGCTGAACCCGTTGAAGCTGCAGAGCCACCTGCAGCAGAAGCCTCTGCGGAGGCGGAAGCCCCTGCAGAGGAACCGATTACGTTCGACTCATTTGGGTGGGACGACTGGGATGGCAAGCATGAAGCCTTCCCAGAAGAAATACGAGGTTGGGCAGAAAAGATTAACGGGCATTGGAACCCTAAGATTAAAGAGCACGAAGAAGACGCACAGCGTTATCAGCGTTTGTACGAAGCTCTTTCTTATGGGCAAGAAGACCCTCGTCTTAACGAGTTGCAAACAAAGAACACCGAGTGGGAGACTAAATACACCACTTTGCAAAATGAGCTTACTGGATTTCAAACATCTTTAGAGGAGTATGAAAATCAGCAAGTCGAGGAGTTTGTTACTAAGTTTTACGACACTCATGGCGAGGAGCTGGAGCAAAACCCAGAACTTAAAAATGCAGTTACAACCTTGGTAGAAAGCGAGTTTGACCCTTACTATGCGGTCAAATTAGCCAAGCTAGGTTCCGACGCTGCAGAGTTTGCATTAGAGTTAAAGAAAGAAAATGTTCCAGATAAGCGAGCATTGGAATTGATTTCTTTAAAGTTTGGTGCTAAAAATACACCATCGGCGCAGACTCCTGTGCAGCCATCGCTTTCTAAATCACAGCAAGCGGTGACTGGTGCGACACCAGCCCATCGGCCTCAAAAACCGGTGGTGAGGATGCAGGATTTAAGTAGGAGAGATCAACTTTCCCGCGCTGCAAAAATAGCAATGTCTTCTAATAGAAAGAGGTAGATAATGGCATTTTCACCTGACGTATTAGTCACCGCGCTACAGGAACTTATTCCTGGGTACTCGGAGACTTTCACTAAGTGGCACCCAGCTTTCGATGCAATCGTAAAGAAGGGACAAAAGGTCACTGCAAAAGGTCCTTACCGAGAGTTTGCTCTCGTCCCAAGTGGCCCTGGACAAATCACCCCCATCTTGACTGGTAACGAAGTTATCGCAGGTGGTCGTACTATGAATTCTGTTCGCGCTAATACCTATGCCGCGACCATGATTTATGCATATGACGTACCGGGTCAAGACCTTCGGGAAGCAAATGGAGAGATGGACCTCGTTCAACTCATCAAGCGTTACCCCGAACGAGCTATCATGGACTTCCATGAGCGTATCGCAGAGCAGTTGGTAAACGGAACTGGCGCGGGTGCTAGTGCTTTCCCAACATTCAACGGTAATGTTCAGTACGACCCCAAAGGTCTTGGTGCACGGCAAGGTATGTTCGAGTATGCTGCTCCTGCAGCACAGAACGATACTGTATTTGGTGTTGCTAAGAACTCTATCACAGGCTGGCACAACCAGTACCGTGACATCACGTCTTTCGCTGCTAACGGTCGTAAGCACATGCGAGCGGCTTATTACGATGCGAGTCAGGAAATGGCTAACGCAGAAGGTGATGTTGACTTGCTCTTTGGTGACCGTGGTTCCTTCGACAATTACCTCGAAGACCTCGATGACCAAGTTCAAATCATCACTCCGTCTACTCAAGCGGGTGACCGTGCTCCTAGCAAGCTCCGTCAAGGTGCTAAGTTCTTAGGTGCTACGTTCTACTCTGACCAGTACATCGACGTTAATAATCCCGTCAACCTTGCAACACCTGCAGCGAACGGTCTCATCTACGGAATCCACTCCAGCACATGGCACATGTACACCATGGGACATGATGCAGGTATGGAAACCAAAGGCGACTTTGCACAACGTGGTCCTATTCGTCATCCGACGCAGGACATGTGGCGTTACGAGTTCGTGCTTAGCATGGGCATGTACTGTGATAACCTTCGTTGTAACTTCGCCGTAACCGGCGGAAACCTACCTTAAAGGAGTTTTATCATGGCAATCGATACTGGAATTGGTATTTCAATCACGCAGACTTCTGCTACACAACAAGCACCTCTGGGTCAAACGGTATTAAAACCTGCTGGCACAAACGGGGAAGGCGAGCAAGTTTGGATTTACGTCCAAGCTCTGGAAGCCTTGGTTGTTGGAAGCGTAGTTGTGCGGGACGCATCTGCGGCCCCTGCAATCGCTAATACCTTAACTGTGACAAAGAGCATCACAGGTATGCCCGCAGACGCAGTAGTAGGAGTAGCTCAACACGCTATTTCTCTCAACTACTACGGATGGGTTCTCCAAAAGGGCCAAGGTCAAGTGCTTACAGACGGTGCTGGAGTTATTATAGGTGGTTTGGGTATTGCTCCTGGTGCTGCCGTTGCAGGAACAGCAGAAGGTAGTGCACCTACTGCGAACGCCTTCGGTTACGCTCTGGAAGACAGTGCAGTAGGCACCTTGTGCAAAGTTGTACTAAACTGCCCTAGCTCGTAACAAAACTTTAGGGGAGTTCTTCAAGCTAGGAGGACTCCCCTCTTTTCTTATGGAGGTGCGCCATTTACAATTTAAAAGGAATTCGTGAAGCTGTATTCGCGAGAGCGGATTGGGCACCTTCTCAATCCAGCGTGGCGTTAGAGCGCACAAACCGTTGGATTAACGCAGCCTATATGCAGATTGCAGAAGAGGCTCCGTTCTTATTTTTTGAAGACATCATCCCTTTCAGCGTGGACCCAGATGCGGTGCCGACGCGAACGGACGATACGGTGTCAGTATTGGCTACAGACCACTGGGTGCTGCAGCAAGACCTCACTTCCACTACTACAGACAGACTCGTGTGGAATACCACAAATGCTACCAGCAGAAACTGGTCAGGAAGAACGGTCAGCGCAGAAGATGCCGATGGCCGATGGCACGACTTTAGAATTCGAGAAGTCTGGATAGTCCTTCTGGGTGGAGGAATTTATCAAGCTCGTATGTCTTTGGATAGACCTTGGCCTACAAACACAGCACCTACTGGGATGAAGTACCGGGTACAAACATCTGAAATGGCCCTTCCAGATGACACCATCGAAATTCGTTCGATGACACTGAAACGAAATCAGTTAGACTACCCTTTAACGGTCATTGGGCAAGACAGAGCAGAGTATGCCTCTCTCAACATGGCAGATAGGCTTCAGTCGCAAGGAGTGCCCCGCTGGTGCTTTCGTAGAGAGTATCAGGTACTCCAAGCCCCTACGTTCGACCCCGCTTCTTCTGCCTCTACCACAACCGCTTGGAATGGGCTAGAGCCCAGAGGACAGTTCCAATATCTTTTTACCTATATTTGGGGCCAACGGGAGATTTGGTACGCTACTCAAGGACCTTTAGAACAAACCCAGGTTAAACCTATAGTAACTCCAGATACTACTAATTCTAGAGTAGAAGCATATTGGGAAAGTGGACCTTCTAACGAAACAACTTCTTTTGAACCCCCAGAACAGCAACCCGGAAGCGGTACTTATTGGGCTATAGATATGACTCTCCCCAACATCGATTTCATGCTGGGTTTCGATGGAGCAGGGCTACCTAGAAGAAATCGTTCAGGTATAAGAAAAAGGATTTATCGCCGCCGTTTAACGGATGCTGGAGATAAAGTAGGGGCAGGTGTGAGAGTTGAAACTCCCGACAACTTCTTTTTCTTAGACGAGGTGGAAGGTGAAGTTATTACCTACACGGATACTGGCGCGATTACACCGGACTATAATAGACCGTTTCGCGAAATCCATGGTTACCAAACCCTACGTTTTACTCCGGTTCCAGACAAAACATACCCAGTGGAAATGCGATGTGTCCGTACACCCAGAAAATTAGTGGATGATAAAGATGTGCCTCGTATACACAGTGATGCCATCCCCACGCTTATTAACCGCACGTTGCAATTTGTTTATGAAGCGATGGGTAACGAAGCGGCTAAAAGGTCTGCACAAGCAGACTACGAGAGAGCCTTGTACAATCTGACAAAGAGGTACGGAGATGCACGTCCTTCGAGTCGTGTTCGTAAGAAGCGGGTTGCATCAGTACACCGAAATCTGATATACCGTCGTCAGTTTCCCCTAGTTAAAGGATAGAATCATGGCCACAAAGAAAGTAACTAAAACTGTAAAAGTAGAAGAAGAAGTTGAGATTGCCCCTGTTATTGCAGGAGCGATTTACACTTTTACTGGAAAAAGCGGAGACTTAGAGCACGCGATTTGTTTGGCAACACGCAAACGCGGAGAGGATGTTACACGAGGTCTTTTCCGTACCTTTGGTGAAGCGGAAGCCTGGTATGAAGAAGGTTCAGACGAGCTTTTAAAATGGAAACTTGTTTCTAAGCCTCAAGTTGAAGCTCCTAAAAAAGCTACTACACGGAAGCGAACCACTAAATCAAAAGAGTAGGTCATGGCAGATGAGAGAACTCGCAATTCAGTCGGTCCTTTTCAACTTAGAGTCGAATCCGGTAGGTTAATCGCTCCTAACGAAGTCGCTTCTAAGATTGAGAATATGTACTTGACTGACACGGGTTCTCTGCGCTCTGTTCAAGGACCCGTACCTTACCAGCCTACATACCCTGTAGCGGCTACTACTGACCCCGACCCTGGACTTAGCTTTCAACGCAGCGCGGGTGTGTTCCACTGCCTTCTTCAAGGTGGTGAGAGGGATGTGCTTCTGTGGCATGTGGTGTACACAGGTTCTCCTACTAACCTTTCCGTAATACAAGAACACAAAGGTTGGGATGTAAATGCTGGGGCTCCTTATGGTACGACACTACTTGCACCTGCAGGTATCCCAGCTCAAGTAAATGCAGACATTGATTTAAGCCTTAGAGCGCAGTTCCCTACCCAATTTGAATCTACTCCAGATGGGGTAGTTATCGTACCTCAAGGTGGTATTGCGTATTTCTATGATGGAGAGGTAATCGCGCCTTTAGGTTTTCCCGAACGCCCAGGTTCCCCCAGCGGAGAAGGACCTCAAACGGATATTAACTTTAGTGGTGGAAATCCTGCCCCTAACAATATTGGGTATGCTCACAGAGGAGCAGATACTACTACTGTAGAATTACCTAGTATATCTTATTCTATCGCAGGGACGGAATCACCTTTTGTAACTTTAGCTCCAGCATTTGGTAATTGCAAAATAGGAACAACAGAATTTTCTGATACTTTAGGCACTAGAGTAGGTAATCAAAAAAACATATATGGCGGGGTCTTGAAAGCTGGTAGCTGGAAATGTTCTGTGCAGTTTATAGATCGATGGGGGAATTTATCACCTTTGTCAGCACCTTCTGGAAGTATACGTTTACAGAAAATGGAAAACGTCGATACAGATGCCTCTAACTCTTATTCGGACAGTATGAGTGTAGACGCTTTTCGATACCAGTTACTATGGACAGGTATTGATACAGGGCCTGACCATTGTGTAGGCAGAACACTTGTTCGTACAAAAGACTTACTAAATTCTGGAGACAACAAATACTACGAAGTACCTTCCAACTTTGGCGGGGGATTCTTAGAGTTTTCTACTATACCGGATAATATAACTTCGATCTTTCCAGACGACGTATCCGATACTTCTTTAATTACAGAAGCTACAGATGCTGTTGCCGTTCCTAAATTCAAATTGTGCAAAGTAGCTTTTGGTAGACTTTGGATAGCTAACTTTGATAATGATCCAGGTGCCCTTCGTTATAGCATATTGAACAAGTGGGGCACGTTTGAAAAGGACGCGCTAATTTATCCAGACCCCTCTGGCAACGAAGTCACAGGGCTATGGCCGACAGACCAAGGTCTTTTAGTTTTTACAGATTCTAGCACTTTTTTGTTTACGCTGAACAGCGATGGAGATGGCTTTAGAGCATCTACACTTAGCACTACAGTTGGATGCGTGGCTCCGAGCACTTTAAAAACTATGAATAACGGTCAGACGGTATGGCTTGGAGAAAAGGGTTTTTATTCGTATTCGGGAACTACTTTAGACCAACTTAGCATTGTCATTCAGCCTACTATTAGAAGAATCAACATTGCTAGGCGTAGGCAAGCTATAGCGGCTGTAGACCTAGAAATGGATGAGTACAGATGCTGGGTTCCTGTAGATGGGAGCACAACTAATAACCTTTGTTTGATATATGATGGAGAAGGTTGGAGGCAGAGAAACGATGTCAAAGCAACCAGTGTTTGTGTCACAAAGGACCATCGAAATTATATGCTCGCAACAGGAGAAGTCTCCAAGTCCACTGGAACAGACCACTCCCTGTGGCTCCTCGATAGAGAAGCACTGTCGTATACAAGAGCATCAGCTAGAGAATCTGTTGTGCAAACAGCATGGCTCAAATCCATACAGTCAATGCGACGGTCTACGCTTCTTACAGTCTATATTTGGATGCGAGCTACAGAGAAAGGCGACTTAACTGTAGAGGCGTACAGGGATTGGAGAGAATACCCAATCGTAGAAACAACTGCAGGGGCTGCTCATCCTCCTAGATTGTACGCTGAAGAAGATCCACCATCCTTTTGGGATGAAGCAATAACCGGCTCCGCAGGTGCTACTTGGGTGCGCCGCAGACCTTTTTGGGTCAAGGTAGATTTTCACATGCCTTCGTGTGAGGTCTTTAAACTTAAATTTAAGTATTCCGGCGATTGGGAATTTGTTGGTATGCTCTTTGAAGACCGTGATGTACATGGCGGTGGCGTACAGGTGGCACCATAATGGCTTGGCGATTTCCAGACGAGAACTTCAAAAACGCAGGTGTGATGAACACCGAAGATACAAATGCGGCCATGAGACCTTCTGTAGAAGAATTGAGCGGTGAACTTAACGAGCAGAACTTTGCTAGAAATGCGTTCACTACGGCTACCAATTACGACAAAGACGTAGCCTATAGACATGCAAAACTAGAGGTGGATGTAAAAGGGGATGATGCAACGGGTCCAGAAGCTATGTTTACAGACAACAATGCAGCAATCCTAGCAGCTAACACTGCTTGGCAATCCATAGAGGACACAGGAACTAATACACCTTTTAGATATAATTTTGTTTCTAGAGGAGGCTTACTTTTTATTACAGCCCGTTTATGGGGAGCCCAGTTAGGGGTATCGGGAGCAGGTTCCTTAAAGTTAAATCCTATATTATTTGCATTAAAGATAAATGGTGCTCTAATACCAGAATCTGCAGATGGTAATTTAGACGTTTTAGATTACACAAAAGATAAATTTACAGGCAATACTGCGAGATTTTCTATAAATATAGACTTCGTTATTCCGGTTGTACCAGGTGATACTACTGTTGAGTTAGTTGCTCGTGTGCGCCCACAACCTGCGGAGTCCCAGAAATTTACCCCTATGGTAGGCAGTAGATCTTTAATTTTATGGGAGATAACTAAATAATGCCTTTTCCCAATTTCGACCCCCTGCAAGAAGGCGAGGCTATTACTGCTTCTTCTTTGAATACAAAATTGCAAGACACCCGTGCAAGTATAAATTCTATAGATGAAGATGCAATATCTCTAGGAGCTTTGCGTGCCGAACACCTATCTCCCATAGCATTAGACAATTTAAGCACAGACGCATCGGGTGCGGCTGTAAACATGACTCATGTAAATCCTTTCCCAACAGTCATTTCTCCAGGGTACATAAATTTTTATACTCTAACTCCTGTAACTGTACCAAATTCTAGGGGTACATTTTTAGGCTGGGGGGATGGTTTAGCAGGAACGGGCTGGGCAGGTATTTCATCTACTGGCGGTGTCCCTTTGGATACAAGGGCACAACTAGTCTTCCCCCTCCCTGGCCTGACGATTATGCCGACTACAGGAGCTGCTACTAGCAATCAAATGTGTACTGGTCTTTTAGTAAAAGTTAGTGTTTCGGTTATACTACCGGGTGAAAGCATCGCTTCCGCATATAACGGGATGGGGCTATCTATTTTTTGGCAGGGGAACAGCTCCACGTACCACTATATGCCCTCATCGGTGGCGTTCACTTCTGCTATAAATGGTATTTTTTGTGATATGTCCACCACGGTTTTAATAACAGATTCTGATTTAGCTACTCCCTTTGGTGGGGCTGCAGCGGAAACGTCCGTATTTAGTGTGGCTGCTGCAGTGTGTCGTACAGGAACCGGAGGCGCAGTGCAG
>CENS01002484.1_pt1 | contig 13826 bp, 21 predicted proteins | sample 530201 | NCBI WGS metagenome assembly CENS01 (sample SAMEA2619747, study PRJEB7988) | marine metagenome | biome: marine biome (ENVO:00000447); feature: surface water layer (ENVO:00002042); material: "saline water (ENVO:00002010), including plankton (ENVO:xxxxxxxx)" | depth 5 m | reverse complement strand
CCCCCCCAGAAAGGTTTTTCCAATGGCATACGACGAAACCCACGATTATGAACATCATTATTACCCGTCTATTGAGGCGCGTAAATTAGCTAATGCTGCTAACACAAAACGCAAAAACTGGCTTGCATCTGATGAACGTGCAGCAGAAATTATAGAATTTGTGTCTGGCTATGAAGCGTCAAACGATGGCATAGGTTTTTTTAACGCTGTAAATTACGGAATACAGACATACGGTAAACCTACTGACAATATGCGCGATAAAATGGTTTCCATACTTGATAAACGCGCTGCACAAGCTGCTAAATGGGCAGAACAAGACGCTAAATGTGCATGGGTTGGTAACGTAGGTAAACGTCAGTCATTTACAGTAATCGTTATGCACATTGTAGAATTAGAAACAATGTACGGGTTTTCGTATATTAACATATGTCGTGACGCTGATAACAACGTTGTTATCTATAAAGGCACACAAAAATGGAAAAAAGGGTCACAAATAGATTGTGTAGCTACAGTCAAAGCGCACGATATACGCGATGGCGTTAAACAAACTGTAATACAAAGACCATCAAAAGTAATGCTTGATGGTGAAGATTATTAAATTCTTAACAGAAAGGAACAAACTATGAGCATTGCAGATAATTACGATTATTTCACATGCGAATTGCGTGGTAAAGAAATAACCATAGAAGTGTATTTTGACATGCAATCAGGCGGTTCTAATGCTTACGGATCAGACGAACCAGCTTGGTCACATGCAAGCTTTAGTACAGAAAACCTTTATCACCCAGAACGCGCTAGGAAGCTACACAAGCGCCTAGCAGACGCGATAATGGAAAAATACGCTAGTGACATCAGCGAACACCTAAACGAACGTTATGAAGGAAATTAAATGACCCGTATATCACAAGAACAAATGATTTTGCAGCATCTACGAAAAAATCCTATTACACCTAAACAGGCTTTAAATTCATACGGGTGTTTTAGGTTAGCTGCACGAATAAAATGTTTGCGCGATGCAGGCCACCACATAGAAACTAAACGGTTACGAATTGACGAATACACTGAAGTAGCGCAATATTTTCTAATCAAAGAAGCAGGTACAGTAGTATGACACTTAGAGAATTAATAGAAATAGCAAAGACAATTACCATAGGTGATATAATAGGCGCACTGTCTTTAGTTGGCATGTTGTATGTTGGTTTATTTTTTGTGCTGGTGTTCCAATGAGTATTTACAAAGAAATGCGCGAACGCCACAAAGCAGAAATTAAATGTCTGCTGTTAGACCATAGCCATTTAACAATAATGGAAGCCAGCAAACAATTAGGCGTAGATCAAAATTCACTACGTAGGATAGCGCATCATCAAGGCGTAGCCTTTCTTAAAAAAGATGGTGGCAGAACGTCCGTTGCACAAGAACTTTTAATACCAAATGAAGTAACGCTTGCGCCTGCACCGTGGGATGAAATTAGATCGTGAGGCAGTGCGTTACTGATAACGCTGTTTATTAGATTTTAATGAACCTGCCCCACATCAATAATAAATATTTGAAGGAATGATTACAATGCTAAAGTATTACACTTTTATGATATTAAGTTATTTTGTTGAAGGCGAACAAATAACACATCAAATTCTATTTCCTAGCTATGATGCGTGTAGCTATTCTAAAGGCGCTATGTTCGCCATAATGGAAAATCACCATGACACAGTGCTAATACACTGTAAAGGCACTGCACACGCCTCTAATGAGCTTGTAAAACCTATGCCTAGACCTACTAACTAAGCCAGTTATAAATCTTATTAGTTTTTTCTATGCGGTCTTTTAAACCTTTGTAACCGTTGTTAATTCGTTTGGTAATGAACTTTATGTTTTCAACGTCTAAACCATTGTCACAATCATCCCAAAGATCGTTTACGTCAAAAAACCAAATAGCACTTTGCATTGCGTATTCTGTTGCAACTAAATCGGGATTTTTTAACACTTCATAAAGCTTTGTATCTTCAGCAAAAGATTTATAATTCATAGCGCCCGTTAATTGGATAAAACCCCGACCACGCCAAAAATAACCCCTGCCTTGGTTTTGCATACGACCACCGTAAACCTTGTCAGCTAAAGCCTTTGGGTTCTTTACGTAAGGTTGCGCGTCAGCATCGGTTTTAAATCGTGTAGGCCAAGTTTTTCTAATTCGTTTGGCTGTACTATAATACGTGCTTTCTTCTGTTTTAATAAAGTTTCCGCTTTCATGGGCGCATTGACCTAAAATGTGTGCTGCCCGTAATTGTGACCATTTGTATTTTTTTGCTATTGCTCTAGCCGTATTGATACCAAACTTAGCATCAGCCATTACATTGCATTGCTTTTGTAGGTATCTTAGCGCGTCACCTTTAGCCATCGGTTTTACTCCACTATTTCCTTAGTACCGCATAATCTCTCGTAGACCATATCGCTAGTATATGCTTCTGCCCACTTGTTTTCCGTAAAAGTGCAAAATGTCCATAAATCGTTTACATCTTCTGACAGTAAATCAATTATATCCTGTTGTGCTGATGTTTGTTCTTTTAAATCGTCTAAATCATGTACAAGGCCGCTAATATACCAGACTAACGCAACCAACTGCACAATTAAAGCGAACCACAAGCTAAGATTTATTTTCATCTTTTACTTTCTAAGTATAGCCGTAAACAATTAACCAATGTATTTAAATTTACTGCCGAAAATAACATTATCCATTGCCACATTTCCATTTACTTACCCCAAAATTTTGTTGCTCCACGAATACCAAAACTTGCAGCTATGGCACAACCTAAAAAATAACGGTAGTAATCGGGCATAGCATCAAGTGCAGCAAAACCATTTGTTACTATTTGCCTACCCCATTCACCACAGAAGGCCAAACAGCAGGGCAAAACTAGCACTATACTGAACATCTCATCTTTCCAGCTATGCTGTGCGCCTTGCGCCATCAGCTTTTCCCACTCCGCAAGGCTTGTTTTCTCACTTTTCATTATTGCGGCTTTTGCTTCTGCCTCTACCAGCTTTAAATTTGCTGCTGCTGCGTTTGCATCAGCTTTTCCTTTAAGCCAGCCACCAGCCAATTCAGCTAGTGGCGCAATCAAAGACCCAATCATTCTACAATACTCCGATCTGTTTTAGCTTCTTTTCCTAACCACACCGCAAAACAGGCGCTGAAACATCCAAAAATTACGCTACAAAACCCAGATTGATTTAGTGTTGGATCTTCTAGGCTAATCATCCAATTTGTAACCTGAAAACACATTATAGTTATTGCCAACATCATCAAGCGCGGTAATATTTTTAATTCGTCAAGAATTTTAGACGTTACTTGTATCATTTGATTTCCTAACTATGTTATTCACTATTTTTTTATCACGGGTAATTATAATTATTTTTCCGTTTTTGTCATATACAATATATTTTCTATTTTTTTCTATTATTATTAGTTTCCCAACTCAAAATTTCCCTACTAAAACACCTATATAATAAACCACACCAACTGCGCCACCAACCGCTAATAGTATTGCAGCACCTAATGCAATTTGTTCATTGCGTTTTTGCCTTGCTATTTCTCGCGCTTTCTTAGCTGCTTGACGTTGTTTTCTGGCTTCTTTTTGCCACTCTTGCCACCTATCCCATTGCCCACTAGCACCGTACAATCTTACCCAACTTTCGAGTTCTCGACGCTGTTCCTTTAACTTTTCTAATGCTTGAAATTCTTCCCAGTCCCCTTGCTGACCGCCAGCAATAGCCGCAATTGGATTTCTTTTTTTCTTAGCTAACGCGTCTTTTACATCTTCTTCTGCGCCTATAAATTTTCCTACAGCGCCTATAAGCCCAGCGGTTTCTCTCCCGTTAGACAGTGCTGTACGTATAACAGAGTACGCGGCATTTGCTGCGGCTATACTCTCCAAAATAGGCATTTTTATTGCTTTTCTATATATTCACGCAAAAACTTCAGGTTTTCATCTATACGACCCATCATCACAGCATGGTCATTTACTTTATTTTCTAATACCTGAATATCTGCCTGATTGCGCATGATGTTTGCGCTGTTAGTTTCTATAGTATTTTGCGCATCGGCTATTAACCAACCTAAAATAAACGTTTGCGCTATAATACCAACTAAAAAAGTAATTGGTATTGTTTTAGACAAGTGCCAATTTTCTGCTGCCATTAATTCTGCCCTAAGTAATGTCATCAACGATTTGCACCCTTATATAACCGTTATTTGGGAAACTCTCAATCTTACTATTCCCGTAGGTTACTTCAAATTCTGCTTGGTATGCTCCCGTGGTAACAGTATCTGTTGCAACCCAATCGTATTGCACAACACCAGCAGTTGCAGGGCTGTTTACGGTAGCTGCTGCGTCTACTACGCTGCTTGCACCGCCAACAGTACGCATGTGAAAGCGTACACTAGCATCCGTTAAATTGATTACATTACCGTCACCGTCTTTTAGTGTTGCCTTCAAAGAAGGTGCTGTATCGTTTTGTTTAATGTAAAAACTCATTATGCTGCCCTGTTAAATGTTGGTTCTATTGTAACACTATTTTGCGTCTGTTCAAATAGCTGTAAATCATTTTCGTCTACGGCTTCTATTTCAACTATGTTTGGCTTACCCGTAGTTAATTCTACTGTGCTTGCTTTTATAAATTCTGACTGCTGTTCATAACCATCAAATTCAGTGCGTATGAGCACAAATTTAGGTTCTGCATCTTGCCCAGTAAGGGTAAATATAGCGTGTTCAGCTATTAAAGAAATGTTTACTCTAAAGGTAACGTCTTGCCCTGTTAAAACAAAAGACGCTGAAGGTATTATTTCAATAATGTCTTTTAGGGCATCTTGCCCTGTTAAGATAAAGCTACCCGTTTCTGCATTAAGAGTTACATTAAACGAAACATCTTGCCCAGTTAACGCATAAGATGCGGCTGCTGCAATTTCGCTAATACCTTTAAGCGCATCTTGCCCAGTAAGAACAAAATTGCCAACTTCTGCATTAATATTTACTGCTTTGTTTAACGCAATGTCTTGACCCGTCAGAATAAACGAACCATGTGCCGCACTTATTTTTACATTAAATACAGATGTTTGACCCGTTAGTACAAAATCTGCCTTATCTGCCGCTAGTTTTAAATCTTTTATAAGGGTAGCATCTTGCCCTGTTAGCGCGTGTACACCACCATTTGCACTTGCCTGCCCACCCATGCCAGAATGTACGGTACAATAGTAAAATAAACGCGGTGTAGTAGCCGTAGGGGTAATTTCGGTATATGAACCACTAGAACCAGCTACACCGTTAACTGTGACCCCTGTAGTGTATTCTGTGCCGCCACCATGCGTACCATTTGGGGTTGTTGAAAACCGTAACGGGTGGCCTCCGTTGCTACCGTCTGCTTGACTAAATCTATAGGTAACGCCTGCCATAAGCTGTAGCGTAGGACTAGCACCCACCAGCCCGTCTATATAATACTTATTACCTGACCCGTATTCATTCGTACCACTGGCTACGCTTACATCATATTGTACTGACGTTGCTCCAGATGGGTTGCTAGTAACATCAACAGGAAAATTAATCGCAAAACTTGCATCTTGTTCTGTTGCTGCAAAAGAACCTGCATCAGCTTTGCGCGTTACAGTAAAGCTAGCATCTTGGCCTGTTGCAGTAAATGTACCTGCATCTGCAACAAACGACAAAACACCCTGTAAAATAGCGTCTTGCCCAGTTAACGTAAAAGTTCCCGTTTCGGCTAATACGCTTCGTAATAACTCAGCGTCAAATACTGATAATGCAAACGAACCGTTATCAACAGGGTAATTAATAGAAAATACGCTATCTTGCCCTGTAAATGAATGAACGACATGCCTACCGTCCATTGTAATGTTTTTAACGTGTGGGAAACCACTAAGCGCAAAAATACCACGTTCAGCTACCATGCTAAACTTAAATTGCGCATCTTGCCCAGTTAATGCGTAAGAGCCGAAACCATTGACGTTATTTAATAGAAACTGATTGTCTTGACCCGTAAGCGCAAAAGAACCAGTTTCTGCTGTTATAATTGGCTGGTTGTTAAGATTTACTGTTTGACCAGTAAGTGTAAATGTTCCAGTGCCAGCCTCAAAAACGTAGTTTTGCTCTGCGGCATCATCAGCAAGTGTAATTTTTGCGAGTGCGACAAAACCTAACATTTACTATCCTTCTTTAAGTGAAGCCTCTAACAGTTCTACGAACTTACTTCTTCCTACGTTCAGTTAATCTTCTACTCGCTCATCGTCGGCAGCCCAGTTTTTAAAGGCTTCATTTTCTGTCCATGTTGTGCCATCGAAATCATATTTCCAACCTTGATAATCGGCTGGCACGTTGCTGATATTTTCATACAAAATACAAGTTTCTAAATTACAGTCTGCGACCATATCAACAACTGGATCGCCTAGGTGCATTTGACCGTCAGTAAATGTAATAACTTGACTATCTTCAAATACATACAAAACAACATTTGTATCTCGCTGCGCTATTACTTTCATATTAACCTTTCACTATAATTTTTGTTGCACTGACCGCTGTACCAGCAAAAACAGATTTGCCAGACACAGGCGCTAAACCTAATGAACCATCTAATTGAACGTAATACTGTTGCCCTGCTGTTAGGCTTGATTGTGCATCATCGACAGACCCTACAATTTGTATTGTTGCCGTTGCGCCGTTAGAATAGGCAGCATCTGCAATACCTATATAATTTTCTGTCGTTAGGTTTGTACTGATGTACGCATTATTGAAAAAATTATACGTACCTACGTTTGATGCAGCATTGTCGTAATAAAGAAATAAACCACGATTAGAAACCGTCGAAAAGATAGCCGACATATTTACTGGATTATTTGCTGATGTTTCTATTGTAGTTTGAGAACTTAAAGACACGCCGCTTGATCCAACAGTAGCCACCTTGCCTTGCGTGTTGCCATCTTGAGTTTCGTAAACACAAAGAAAGGTGTCTGTATTACTGTCATAGCAAATTACAGCTTCGTAACTTTCGTCACTATCTAAGGTAACAACACCATCTAAAGAAACGCCTGAAGCGGTCACGCTTAATTGTGATATACGTGTTTGTGTGCCGCTGGTTGTATCGTAAATGACACAAGCTTTGCCAGCGCCATTGCTTGCAATTGCTAGATTAGTACCTATCGAATTAGAAGTATCAAACGAACCTAAATAAGAGCCGTTTATCATAACCTGACTAGTATAATTTCTACCATACCAATTAGAACTAGTGTCATTTTCTATTGTTTCAGCATAAATTCTAGAACTATTTTGCCAAGTTACCACTGCCCTTTGCACACTACTGTCATAGGTAACGCCTTCATCATTAAAAGTTCCTGACCCAGAATAACTAATTACTTCTGCGCTGGTAATTTGTGCTGTGGTTGTGTTGTCAGGGTCAATTCTTGCCATAAAGCAACGTGGTTGATTGTTTGATTTGCAAACACCAAACACATTATTTGTGTCTGTATTTGTTGCAACGTCAATATCAAAGCAAACATTTGTTGCATATTCACCTGCTGTAAAAGAAGGTGTAGTACCAGAAATTGTAATTACGCCTGCATACGTTCTGCTAGAAATCGAATTGTTATGATACACAACAAGAAATCTATCTAAACTTGGTATATAAGCAACCCTACAATTTTGTATACTGTTGCTTAGTAAAGTTGCTTTAGTTCCCCATGTAACAGTACCATCGTTGTTATCTGTGCCTACTTGTGCGCTTAAATAGTAGTTGCTATCTGCAAACACTGCCAAAATAGTACCAGCACTGTTTATAGCCATATGACTATAATAAGTAACACCACCGCCTGTTGTTGCTGGCGTTGTCGCGCCTTGCGATACTGAAGAAGAAGCTATAGTCGATACAGTACCGTCACTGTTTACACAGCAAGTATCACCGTTGGAGATAGCACCAGAAGCCGTTGCCGTAAGAGTAGGGCCACCAACATAACTACTGACATTGCCAGCATGAACTATTGCATTACCATTAATATTAGGACTAGCAGCCATTTCTAAATAACTGCTATTTTTATCAGAATATAACATTAAATCGCCATCGGCATCAGTGCCTACATAAGCATCTCTTGTGCCATCTCTGCCGAAAAAACTTATATAATTCCAATCATTAGCCTTTGTAGACAGTTGACGCATTTCGAAGGCTTGATCTGAGGTTGTTTCTAATTTTAAAACGCCATCAATAGAAGTTGTACCGTTTACTTGTAGTTTACTAGAACCGTCATCTGTAGATGTTCCTATTAGAATATCACCAGAATATTCAGCTAAACGTATTGTGCCATCGTCATCTACTTCGATACTGGGTATGCCTGACACATCGTTAACACTGAAAATAGTGCCTGACATGTCGTTAGTAATAGAAAATAATTGACCTGCTGAACCATCAAAAGACAATGTGCCTGAATTTGTAGGGTAAACAGTTGCGGTTATTGTCTGCGCCGTAGTGCTGGCATCTGCACCTTTAAACTCTATTTTAGGGTCATCAGTGCTTGACCCATCGTTAGGCGTTATTAAAATATCTTTGTCTGTATTTGCCATGTGCTAAATCCCAATTCTACCGCGTAGTGCTATAAAGTTTGCTTTTATCTGACCAGCAGTTAAAGCAGTATCATAATAACTAATAGCATAAACACGCCCGTTAATATAGTAGCAGCTACTTCCAGAACACTGATAACCGTGATAGTACGTATAGCTTCCTGTATTCATGTTCGATGCAAGCGTACCTGTTACTGCCAAATCGCCATTTACATAAGCTTTTGCGGCTGTGCCATCTATTGTATAACAAATATTATAGTCTGTATCGCCAACTAAATCGGTATAATCTAATGTTAAATACGTGCCATTACTTGATATTAAAACAATACTGCCCTGAAAAACACGCTCACGCCAATCACTTCTATGCAGTAAACCTAAAGTAGTACCTGTAGATTGCCGCACCCAAATGCTAACTGTTTTCGCTGTGCCTACGGTAAGTACTTGGCTAATTAAATCGTTAGTGCCATCTAAAACAAAATAGCCATCTGTACTGTAAAAAACACCAGCTAATGACACATCATTATTACCTGTTAAATCTACCCAATTCGTGCCACCATAACCACTTGATCCGCTGTAAGATTTTGTGTTTTTGGCATCTACATAGTAATTTAAATTGTCTGTAACTACGTTTGCCCCTGCTGCACAACCCATTATACCCCAAACCTTCCGCGTAACGCATTATAGTTTTTTGCCACTTCTGATGCACTCAGTGCTTTGTTTTTGTATATTCGTAATATTGGCACTGTACCATCTAAGACATTTCTTGTTGATGGTGCAGAATTTCTATCTTGCCCTATGTACTGTGGGCCTCTACTGCTTAACAAAAAGTTTAAGGAATTTGTATTAGAAGCATCTAAAGACCCGTTAATATAAATTCTTTGACCTGCGTTTTCATCAAAAACGTGTACAGCATGGTGATATGTACCTGTAGATAATTGCGTAGGTGCTGTAATAAAATTATAGCTGTACCCACTAGCATTATTTATGTGGCCTGCGTAGATTTGGTTATTTGTACTTAAAACAAATCTATACCAACCATATTGATAATCGCCTATAATACCTTGTGTTAGGCCACCTGTATCAAATTTAAACCACGCTTCTACAGAATAGCTGTTGTTTAAGTTTTGACTAGGTATAGCTATTCCTCTATCTGTGTTGTTTGTACCATCAAAAGAAAACTTTTCCGTACTGTTGTAATCATTCAAAGACAGCATCGTAATCGTCTGCCCACTTACCCAATCTGTTAATGCTTGCGTTGTTGATCTACTTGTAGGCGTAAACGGTGTAGCAAATTGGTAAGCCTCTAGCTGTGGTTGATAAACTTTAAGGTGTGTTCCAGACGGTGCATACCCAAAGCTAAATTGATACCTTGCATCTGTGTAAGTAGTACCCATTGGTGATGTGGTACTTGTTGTTACGTAATTCCAACCCACTTGCAAACTATGTGCTTGCAAACCAACGTACCAAGACCAAGGCGAACCGTTCTTTATTGATCCGTGACGCAAAGTAAATGCTCTGTCTGTCCAAACCCATGCAGAAAAAGTATAATGGGTATTATAAGATAACGTTAAATTTCCAGTATATAATTGGGCATTGTGATAACTGCTTTGGCTAGAATAGCCTACACGAACATCTGCGTAATACCACCCATTTACTTCGTCTTTTAACACATTTGTTTGTGTAAAAGACATATTTCCACTACTTGCGTACCAATACATCGTAGTAGCTGGTGTTTCTGGATTATATCCGTCAAGTAGGTTAGTAGTGGGCGCACCTTTCCATGACTGACTACTGCCATTGTCATATGCTAACACAAGCCCATCTGTAGTTATGCCTGATCCATGTGCTAATGCCATTACACACCAAACCTTGTTTTAGTACTTTGGTAAATTTTATATATCTCAGCAGCAGTAAGTGCCTTTTCATAGTACATAAATAAATTAGTGCTGCCACCAAAGTTTCCGTATGTTTCAGACCACGCACCCCATATAGGCGTACCGTTGCCATCTGGTGTATCATAAGATGTATTGCTTGACCCTGTTACTTTAAACACACCATCAATATAAAAATCTGTTTTGTGGTAATAATCTGGGCCATAATCTACAGCCGCCCAACAATGCCAATTATTATCTGTTGCACCATAACTTGCACCTGCTGAATAATAATTTGTACTACCTGCATCAGAATATCTTAAAACACCATTAAACGTACTTGTTCCACTAGGTACTAAATAAAAAGATGTTCTGCCCGAAAAGCCACCGCCATAAATGTTTTCTGCCCTTTGAGTAGTTGTGCCATATGCAAGTTTATACCAACAAATAAAAGTAAATTCGTCAACTCTTGGTATATTTGAACCAACCCAACACGGTTCGCCACCTACTTTAGCATTTTGTGCATATACATAATTACCATTGTCTTGTGCAAAAGACATGGCACTTAAACCAGTAGAAGAAGTATCGTAAGGCGCAAAAGTATAACTACTATCGACTAAATTTGTAAGTGTCGTAGAAGATGTAATAGCTGCACTAGCATCTACACATTTGGGATTATTAATATCAAAGTAAAACTTTAAATCATCTTTGGGTACACTCACACCATAGTTTTGACCCATAGTTATTCCCCGTCATATTGTTCAACAAAAGCTTCTGCCATTTCTCTTGTTTCAAATGCCCATTCTATTTGAATATTAGAGCCATCTTCTTTGAACACTCTGTATTGTGTTACAGTGTTACCGTCACCGTCAACAATCTGTTCTTCAACTATCTGCAACATATTCTACATCCCATGCGCCTACATCTTTACGTGTAGCTTGTACAAAATAAAAACAATCTACATCTGTGTCACAACCTACAGTAACTTTATTATCTGCTATGCTTTCTACCCATAAATTAGCCTTACTGCCCATAGCTGTAAGTTGTACAGTAATACTGTCATCATGCACTAATCCTAACCAGTAATCAGGTAGCTTAATAACTGTTTCACCTGTTAGCCTACCCCGAACATAAACACCATCTTCTGGCCCTTCTAGTGAGCCGTGACGTAGCATCATGCCTTCTTTGGTAGGGTGGTCAATGACAAATGATTTACTGGTAGCCGTTAACGCGCCTGTAACCTCTAAATCACCGTTTCCTTTAAGGTTCAACCGTGGATAGTAAGTACCACCATTGTACGCTGAAATACCAAAGAGCGTGTTTGCATTGCTTTCGTCAGTATCACCTAATACTAAATACTGTTCCAAACTGCCTTGTTGATTGGAAAGAATAGACGCACTTCCATGCTGTGTAGTAAAGCCTCTTGCAGAACTTGCTGTATCTTGCCACAAACCAGCCATATTATCGGCTGAATAATCACCAACGTACAGCCTGTGATCCTCTACAATTATATTAGTGAGAAAAGTTGTGGTATCCGCACTAATTGAAGCCCTTTCGCTGCCTGAAACATAAAAGCTATGTTTAGTATTTTCTAAAGTGGCATAGTACAAATTGTTGTCTGTCCACAAAGATATATACGCCCCATCACTTGTAGTGTGACCAGAGTGTGTAGTAGTAAACCTTAATTGTGTGCCGTAATTAGCTGTCTCTTGCCGCAAGTGCAAAGTAGCGCCATTGTAATTGGTATAATGTGGTAAAGGCACTCCCCCGATACCCACATTATAGTTAAACGTAGCCGCCCCTGCATCTGACATATCAAGGGTAAGGGCATTTATATACGAACCCCCATCATTACCTAAAAATAGTATATCACCATCAGAAGTATCTGACTGTAGAACAAAACTATTGCTACTTTGATAAATAGACCCATATCGTGTGCCACTATTTTCAAATCTAACAGTACCACTACTAGCATCAAGTTCAATCTCACCACCAACATCTATCGTAAAAGTACCTGCATCAGATATAGTTGAGCCATTGATCGTGATGTCATCTACAGTAAGAGTACCAAAGATACCTGCCGCACCATTAACATTACCCATGTTTACAAGGTTTCTGCCTGTATCAATAACAGCAGTACCACCTACATTATATGAAGCACCTGTAACAGCCCCAGAAGAAGTAAGAGATGTTAGTGTGCCAACTGATTGGATTGCTAGTGCCTCAATATCAGCTTTTGTTTGATCCGCCGTAGCACTAGTTTCGATACCATCTAATTTAGTTTTATCACCGTTAGCAAATGCGCCTTCAGATGGTGGTTGCTGTATATCTTCAGCCGCCGCCGTGACAAAAACCTTTGCACTACCACTTAGATTTAATAATGAGCCTGTAGAACTTTCAGTTAGCGTTCTAGAAAGTGTGTTTGCACTACTGCTGAAAGTACCAGTTCCGATTTCCCACGAACTAGTACCATCTTCTATTGTGTACCTGACTGTATCCCCATCAGAAATACCGCCGCCAGCAAACGTAGAGTAGCCAGTTTCGGCACTTCCTAGGGTTATTGTGCCAGTGCCAGTGCTGCTGGTAGATACCTTAACGCGGTTAGCTAATGTGACCATTGTACCGCCTTATGCGAGTTGAAGAACACCATTCGTTGCGTTAAAATCTACAGTAAAACTGTCACCGTCATTTAGAGTTAATGAAGAAGAATAATCATAATAACCTATAACTGGGTCAGCAGGGCTGGTTACAGTGTCATTATAGATGTAAATGTAACGAAATGGCCCGACAGAACCACCAGAAGCAGTAAGCGTTAAATCTGTTAGAATTAGCTTATAAGTACCAGAACTTTGCGAACTTGACGTAGTTGTTACGTTTCTAGATGAACAGTTAGTATAAGAAATTTCTGTTACATTTCCTAAAATACCATTGCCATCTGTTGAAGGGTCTGAACTTTCTGAAGCTGGCGCGGTGTTAGACAAAGCAACTACTATTTGATCGCTTTCTAAATCCATATTGTGAACCGCGTTCACTATAAAATCATTCACTTTATTAAAACTTGCCATTTAAGGAACTCCGTAGTTATGCACATGCAATGACATAGTAACGTATTTTATGTAGGTTTACTAGGCCAAGTTATGTTTGTCAGGTCTACTGTAGTCGGTAAATCTCTTAGCTGTTGTCTGTAAATTGCCCACTCTTGTTTTTTTGTATCTGTTAATGGGCTATCTGGTAGCTGTGTATAATCGGAAGCAACTAACAAAGCGTTGCGTTGTTGTATAAACAAACTGTAATTTTCTGCGTTTGTTTGCTCATCTAGTATTGTTTGCGCTTTTTGTACTAATTGACC
>CENS01013334.1_pt1 | contig 13871 bp, 14 predicted proteins | sample 530201 | NCBI WGS metagenome assembly CENS01 (sample SAMEA2619747, study PRJEB7988) | marine metagenome | biome: marine biome (ENVO:00000447); feature: surface water layer (ENVO:00002042); material: "saline water (ENVO:00002010), including plankton (ENVO:xxxxxxxx)" | depth 5 m | reverse complement strand
ACTGACAAGCCGTTTCACGAACAGTATCTTCGTGAGGCGGCTTTCAATAATTTGAAACCTTATATTGAACTCGGTGATTGGGTGGGTTGTTTCATGGCAGATGAGTGGGTCTATCATGATCCCCGTAAAGTTGTTGAAGGTGTTGAACCATGGGCAAATGTAATCTCATGGAATCAACTCAACGTTCTTCCTTATCCCACAGAGAAGGAAGAATATTTTAAGAGTGTAGAAGAAGGACGATATAATCCCACGGAAGTATTCAAACATTACTGGTTTAGGGACAATACTAAGACTTGTTTTGAACCACGAATGTTCAAATATACTGGTGATGAGTATTGGACTCATCAAATTCCAAGTGAAAATCCTGTTGCAGGTAGAATTGAACCAGTCTCTCACAACACAAAGTCTGGTGTCATTCCCACATACTTCCATTATAAAGTATTCGATTTAGATCCTGGTAAATATAAGAACGATGGGTTTGCACACTTTGAAAAGAGTAACCTGAACACTGGTATTGGTTACGGTAAGGGACAAAGTGTAAGAACTATCGAAACCATCGATGATCTTTTCTTTGATGAAGAAAATATCTATTGTAATATGGGAACAGCAGATGACGGCACTGATTATGTGCATGGATATTGTGCTAGAATTGGTGATGATGGTTTGATTCCAGACAATACAAATTACAACCGTTTAGGTAACAGTGAGGATGTAAGATTAGTCCTATGAAACGTGCATTGATTACAGGAGTTACTGGTCAAGATGGTTCCTATCTTGCCGAACTCCTTCTTTCTATGGGATATGAAGTTCATGGTATCAAGAGAAGAAGTTCTTCTTTTAATACTGATCGAGTCAATCATATCTTCAATAACAGCAAAAACTTCACCATGCATTATGGTGATCTAACTGACTCAACTAACATCATCAGAATCATTCAGATGATCCAACCTGATGAGATCTATAATCTTGGGGCACAGAGTCATGTGAAGGTTTCTTTTGAAACACCTGAATACACTGCCAACAGTGATGCTCTGGGAACTCTTCGTATTCTGGAAGCTATCCGTATTCTGGGTATGCAAGAGAAGGTGAGATTCTATCAAGCATCCACCTCTGAGATGTATGGTCTGGTGCAGGAGAACCCTCAGTCTGAGAAGACTCCTTTCTATCCACGTTCACCTTATGGTGTTGCAAAACTGTATGCACACTGGATCACGAAGAACTATCGTGAGTCCTATGGTATGTTTGCTTGCTCTGGTATTCTTTTTAATCACGAATCACCTCGTCGTGGTGAGACCTTTGTAACCCGTAAGATCACCCGTGACCTTACCCGTGTCAGTATGGGTCTGGCAAAAACTTTGAAACTGGGTAATCTGGATGCCAAACGTGACTGGGGACATGCAAAGGATTATGTTCGTGCTATGTGGTTGATGTTACAGCAAGAGAAACCTGATGACTATGTGATTTCTACTATGCAACAGATCACTGTTCGTAGATTCTGTGAACTGACAGCAGAAGAACTTGGTATGAGCATTGTCTGGTATGGTGAAGGTATTGATGAGTACGGTGTTGATATTAACTCTGGTAGAAAGGTGATTGAGGTCAGTCCTCGTTATTTCCGTGATGCAGAAGTAGAAACTCTTCTTGGTGATTCTACTAAGGCACGTAAGGAACTTGGTTGGGAACCAGAAGTCACGGTAGAAGAAATGATTAAAGAAATGGTCAAGAAAGATATTGAGTTTGCTCAACGAGATGAATACTTAGCACAAGGAGGATTTAATCGTTATGCATACGAGTGATAAGATTTTCGTTGCCGGACACAAGGGTCTTGTGGGGTCGGCAATTGTTCGTATCCTGAGAGAACAGGGATATGAGAATGTATTCTTTATTCCGCATCGAGATCTAGATCTTCGTGATGAAGAAAGGACTCTTGATTGGTTTGAGAAGATGAAACCTGATTACGTCTTCCTAGCTGCGGCAAAGTGCGGTGGTATCAAAGATAATATCAATCATCCTGTTCAGTTTCTTGAAGATAACTTGAAGATTCAGAACAGTGTCATCTCTGCCGCACATAAGGTCAAAGTAAAGAAACTCTTGTTCCTTGGTTCTGCTTGCATTTATCCTAGAAAATGTGCTCAACCAATTCATGAGAGTGAACTACTATCTGGTTATCTTGAACCAACTAATGAGGCATACTCTCTTGCCAAAATTGCTGGTATCAAACTGTGTCAAGCATATAACAAGCAGTATGGAACCAACTTTATTTGTGCTCAACCATCAAATGTGTATGGTCCTAGGGACAATTTCCATCCTGAAACTAGTCATGTCATCGCTGGGTTGATCAATCGATTCCATCTTGCAAAGTCTAGTAAGGCAAAATCAGTTGAGTGTTGGGGCACTGGATCAGCGAGACGTGAGTTCATTTATGTGGAAGATCTTGCAGATGCTCTAATCTTTTTGATGAACAACTATGATGACACTGAGATCGTCAATGTGGGTGTGGGACGTGATGTTTCTATTAAAGAACTTGTCGCACACATTGTAGATGTGGTAGGATATGAAGGTAAAGTCAAGTGGGACACTAGTAAACCTGAGGGTATGCCACAGCGTCTTCTTGACACCACTAAACTAAACGATCTTGGATGGTCTTCTAAAACCAGTCTAGATCATGGTCTTCACATGACCTATGAATATTTTAAATTGGAGAACAAGTGATGTATTGGCCTTTGATGGAAGACACGATCACACTGAAAGATCGTTTGAAGATGGCAGCATTTGTGTTGACCAGCAGCAGACTTACAAACGGACCAAAGGTTCGTGAGTTTGAAAAGAAATGGTCTGAGTGGTTGGGTGTCAAACATTCTCTATATGTTTCTAGTGGTAGCACAGCAAACTCTTTGATCATTGCAGCAGTCAAAGAATACTATGGTCTGAAAGATGGTGACAAGGTTCTTGTTCCTGCCACCACATGGATGACAAATGTTGCACCTGTAATTCAAGCAGGACTGCAACCCATCTTTTGTGATATCAACCTTCGCAATTTCTCTTTTGATACTCAGGAATTGGAGTATGTTGCTAAGCAACACCCTGACATCAAAGCAGTATTCGTCACTCATCTGATCGGTCTGTCTGCACCTGTTGAGCGAATCAGAGAAATCTTTCCTGATGCGTTGATCTTGGAAGATGTTTGTGAATCTCATGGTGTCAAGGGTCCCAATGGAGAGAAGCGTGGCAGCAAGTCTATTGCTTCATCATTTAGTTTTTACTTTGGTCATCACATGACCACCATTGAGGGTGGTATGGTATGTACTAACAATACAGAACTGTATGAACTGATGCGTTTGAAGCGTAGTCATGGTATGGCACGTGAAGGATCTCCTGGACACTTCCAAAAGTATGCTAATGACAATCCTGATATTGATCCGGCTTTCTTGTTCATGACTGATGGATACAATTTCCGCAATCATGAAATTTGTGCAGTGCTTGGATTATCGCAGTTGAAGAGACTTGATAAGAATATCCAAATCCGTAAAGAAAACTATAAGAGATTCTTTGATGGTATTATCAAACTCACTGGATACTTCATGCCAGAGTATCAAACTCATAATAGTAGTTTCTCTTTCCCTATCATTCCTATTGCTAGACCATACGAACGAGAACTTGTTGTTTCAATTTTAAAAGAAACTTTGAAACTGTCTGGTATTGAATATCGCCCAATCATCAGTGGCAATCTTCTTCGACATCCAGCGTTCAAGTCATATGAACTTTGTACAGAAAGAGAGGATCCAAACGTAGAGTATCTTCACAAGAATGGTTTATATGTTGGCAACAGTCAGTTTGTTACCACTGAAAAGGTAGACCACCTGCTTGAAATTATGGAGGAGATTCATCCCAATGTCTAAGAGTGTATATCTTGCTGGACCAATGGAAGGTTGCAGTGATGATGAAATGCTTATTTGGAGGGGAGCAGTAGTCTCTTATCTTGAAGATGGTATTAAAGCAATCTCTCCTGTGAGAATTGAGGACACCTCTCCTCCTGCCATCATGACTCAGAATGAATTTGACGTGTCTAAGTGCGATGTAGTCATTGCATATTTGCCTAAATCAATTAGTGATCGACGTTGCTCTTATGGCACAATATGCGAAATTGCATGGGCTCATGCTCAAAGAAAACCAGTAGTTATTGTGTCAGATGATCATTATGTTCACTCTCATCCAGTAATTTGTAGAATGGGAGTTCACTTTTCTGAGTTGAATTCTGCTGTTGAGTATGTTAATCAATTGTTAGTTGACTATGTATGACGTAATTTGTTCAGGTACTCTTGAATCCGAGGGTCAATATAAGAAAAAAGTTCATATTGCATATGATAACATTTCATATCGTAGTGAATGTGATTTAAATATTTTGGTTCTTATTGAACCTCCATCCATTTTATCAATCAATGATTTAGTCAGAGATAATTATAAACTTTGGGATTTGATTCTTACTTGGAATGAAGATCTTCTTGATCTTCCCAATGCTCAAAAGTTTATCTTTGGATCTTGTTGGATCGATCAAGAAACGTTTGAACCAAACAAAGACAAATATGTTTCGTTCAACACTAGTGATAAAAACTGGGCACCTGGACATAAATTGCGTCAACAAATTTGGGATGGTTTAGAAGAAGCTGAGGATCTCAATGGATTTGGTATTATTAAACATAAGTCACCACCCAGAATACCGACCAAAGACTTCTTGTTTGAAACTGCTAAATATCACATAGTTGTAGAGAATGAGCAAAGAAACAATTGGATCACCGAGAAGTTGATCGATTGTTTTGCCTCTAAAACTATTCCAATTTACTGGGGTACTTCAAACATCGGGGAATACTTTAACACCGATGGCATGATCATTTTTAATACCATCGAGGAACTCAAAGATATTCTTGACAATCTTGATGAAAAGTTTTATGATGATCGTGTAGATATTATCAACGAAAACTTTGAAAGGTCCAAAGAATATTGGGACTTTCATGCAAGAGTAAGAAAAACTATTGAGGATTACATCGACAATCATGACTAAAACTGCACTTGTTCTTGGCGCTGGTGGTTTCATCGGTAGTCATATGGTCCGTCGATTGAAAAAAGAAGGTTATTGGGTACGTGGTGTTGACATCAAACGTCCTGAGTATTCTGAAACTGAGGCAGATGAATTTCTTCTTGGCAATCTTACGGATCAAAAATTTGTAGAACGTATTGTTCGTTATTCTGGCACACAGGGTAACTTCTATCATCAGGTTCCTGAATCAATGCAAGAACCTTTTGATGAAATCTATCAGTATGCTGCTGACATGGGTGGTGCTGGATATATTTTCAGCGGAGAAAATGACTCTGAGGTCATGTACAACTCTGCCATGATTAACTTAAATATCCTGAGAGCACAACTTGAACTGAATCAGAAGAAAGAAATCAATAAGACTAAAATCTTCTACTCTTCCTCTGCCTGCATGTATCCAGAGTATGCACAGATGGATGTGGACAACCCTGGATTAAAGGAATCTGATGCATATCCTGCTGGTCCCGACTCTGAATATGGTTGGGAGAAACTGTTCTCTGAGCGTCTGTATTTGACGTTCAATCGTAATCATGGCATTCCTGTTAGGATTGCTCGCTTCCATAACATCTACGGTCCTGACAGCACTTGGGAAGGTGGTAAGGAGAAGTCTCCTGCTGCTATGTGTCGCAAGGTTGCATATGCTGAGGATGGTGGTACGATTGAAGTCTGGGGTGATGGTGAACAGACTCGTTCATTCCTCTTCATCGATGAGTGTATCGAAGCTACCCGTCGTCTGATGGAGTCTGACTTCCTGGGTCCTGTGAACATTGGATCTGAGGAGATGGTGACGATCAATCGTCTGGTCGAAACTGTTGCCAAGGTTGCTGGTAAGAACATTAACATTGAACACATCGATGGTCCTCTGGGTGTTCGTGGTCGCAACTCCAACAATGATCTCATCCGTGAAAAACTTGACTGGGATTTTAGTATGTCTCTTGAAGAGGGTATTGCTGAAACCTATGAGTGGATTCGTGGAGAGATTGCAAAGAAAACTCCAATTCATGTGCCTGTATGAAAACTGTAACTATTCTTGGGTCGAGTGGGCAAATCGGTGCCTACTTGACAACCTACCTTCGTGACAAAGGTTACAAGGTATATGAGTTTGATATCGTCAGATCACCTCTCGAAGACCTGACATATTTTCCCAACCAGATTCTTGAAAGGAAGATTCAAGACAGTGACTTTGTGTTCTTCCTTGCATTTGATGTGGGTGGTTCACGTTATCTGGCTAAGTATCAACATACGTTTGACTTCATCAACAACAACACTAGGTTGATGGCACAGACGTTTGGTTTCTTGGAGAAGTATAAGAAACCGTTTGTATTCGCATCATCTCAGATGAGTAACATGAGTTACTCTCCTTACGGTGTACTGAAACGTGTGGGTGAATTGTATACTCGTTCTTTGAAAGGACTGACTGTCAAGTTCTGGAACGTGTATGGTATTGAGCATGATGAAGAGAAGTCTCACGTCATCACTGACTTTATCCGTAAAGGATTTGAAGTTGAGGATGGTGGCACTGTTGAGATGTTGACTGATGGTACTGAGGAACGTCAGTTCCTGTATGCTGAGGACTGTTGTGAAGCTCTTGAAGAAGTCATGAATTCTTTCAGTGACTTTGGGGTTGATGACCCTTTGCATATTACATCATTTACCACAACAACAATCAAAGAAATTGCCCAGATCATTACTGGACAATTCAATCTGATTGATAAGACTGTGAATTTCAAACCAGCAGAAGCAAAAGATACAGTACAACAGAATAAAAAGAATGAAGCAAATACTTACATCTCTGCATGGTGGTTACCAAAAACTACCATTCAGAATGGTATTGCAAAAGTGTTTAATCAAATGAAGGAGGATCGACAGTGAGTATTGGATATAATGGGTTAGGTAATAACGGTCGTCTGGGTAATCAGATGTTCCAGTATGCTGCTTTGCGTGGCATTGCAGCACACCGTGGGTTTGACTTTATGTTCCCACCTCCGTACAACAGTGTAGATAACTATGCTATTCATGATTGTTTCCGTCTGACTAATGTTGCCGATCGGAACATTGGATTTCATCCTTCTGAACAGTATGCACAGGAAGGACAGTTTCACTTCAATGAAAACCTGTATAACAATGTGCCTGATGGTGTAAACCTTTATGGTTTTTATCAGACCATGAAGTATTGGCAGGACATTGAGAATGATATCCGCCAAGACTTTGAGTTCAAGAAAGGTATTCTTGAACCTTGTAAGGAAATGATTGACAGCTTTGATGTTCGTCCAATCATGCTTCACGTTCGTCGTGGTGATCCTAATCTTGCTGACAAACGTGGGTTCAAGTGGGCATATGTGAACCTGCAAGATCAGCACCCTGTACAAACTCTGGAATACTATGAGGAAGCACTGAAACAGTTCCCTGAGGATGTACCTGTCATCGTGTTCTCTGATTCGATTGACTGGTGTAAGGAGCAGGAGTTCTTCTCTGATGATCGCTTTAACTTCTCTGAGTCTACTGACAAGCATGAGGATGGTGCTCTGGTTCCTTTTGTGGACCTGTGCCTGATGTCTCTGTGTAATGGTGGTATCACTGCCAACAGTTCGCTATCCTGGTGGGGAGCATTCCTTCAAAAGAATCGCACTCGCACTTTGGTATCTCCCGTGAACTGGTTTGGACCAGCATATGCAAACCATGACACCAAAGATTTGATTCCCGAAGATCGTAATTGGATTCGTCTATGAATAAGATTGCAGTAGTCACAGCTTCTGTTGGTGCTGGACTCCCCGTTGAACATACTCCATTTGAAGGTGTGGACTACCATGCCTTCGTGGACTTTGATTCTGATCTTGAACGTCCTACAAAAAGCATGTGGTCGTTCCACTATGTCCCTAAATGGTCTATTGATAAGCAGTATGGTGACCGCAGACATGCGAAGATCTTTAAGATCCTGCCACACTTCTTTCTGCCTGGATACGATTACTATATCTGGATTGATTCAACTCACATGGTTGCAATGAATCCTCATGACATTATTGATACCTATCTACAAGAATCTGATATCGCTGTCTTCAAACATCCAGAACGTGACTGTGTGTATGATGAAGCACAGGTTATTCAGGGAGTAAAATTTGATAGAGGATATAATGTTCAGTCTCAAATGATCTTCTATGAATCAACAGGATATCCTAAGAACAATGGTCTGTATGAATTGCCGTGTAGAATTCAGAGAAACACTGGACCTATTCAGGCACTCATGCTAACATGGTGGGAGTTGATCTGTAAGTATTCTTCCCGAGATCAACTGAGTTTCCCATTTTCTCTGGCACTTCATGGTATTACACCATCGATCATGCCAGGAAATGCAAACGGTATCATGCGTAATAATATTCTTCCTCAGGTGAGGAATTCTAATCACCGAAGAGCACATGACTTTCTAAACCCTAATGTGTAGTTTTCTCTTTTCAAATAAAGAACCCAACTCTGACTCCAATCGTTTAATGGTTCGTCGTGGTCCTGACACTACGAATCTGATTGAAGTTGGAGATTATTTCTTTATGCATAATCTCCTTAGTATCACTGGTGAGTTTACTCCACAGCCATTTGTGGATCAAGAGCGTGAGGTTGTCGTTGTATACAACGGAGAGATCTACAACGCTGAGGGATATGATACTGATGGTAAGATTATTATCCCTCGTTACTTCCAGTACGGATTCAGAATGCCTAGGCATTTGGATGGTGAGTTTGCTATCTGTCTGGTTGATTATAAAAATAAAAAGATTCTTCTCTCCACTGATGTCTTTGCGACTAAACCATTGTGGTGGTGTGTTGAAGATGGTCAGATCGGTGTAGCTTCATATGAATCTGCATTGTTGGAACTTGGATTCAAAAAACCAAAGAAGGTTCCTGCAAACACCAGAATGTTGTTTGGTTTTGATCCACACACAAGAGAGTATCGTATTGAAGATCAGGGAACTCTATTTGATTTTGACCTGAATCAAACCAAAGATTCTTTTGATGATTGGAATGCTGCGTTTGCAGAGGCAATCAGAAAGAGAACTCAGAACTGTCGTGAGAAAATCTTTATTGGATTGTCCAGTGGATATGATAGTGGATCAATTGCATGTGAACTTCGCAAACAAGATGTACCACACACTGCGTACACTTTAACTGGAACAGAGAATCAAGAAGTTTTGAAACAAAGAAACGAATTATTCAAAGACAACTCAATACATAAGGTTAATACTCTTCCAGAACATACCAGAGGTCCGATTGTAGATTATATTGCTAAGAATGTAGAACCGTTTAAAAATACAATTCACTCTTCTTCTAGTGACTACAATGAATATGGAACGGATATCGTTGATGATCATGGTGGTGGCAGTCTTGCTTTTATATGCGATTTGGCCATCAAAGACGGAAACAAAGTCTACCTCTCAGGATCAGGTGCAGATGAAATCTTCTCAGACTACGGGTTTGGTGGAGTAAAGAAGTATCAACACAGTAACTTTGGAGGTCTCTTTCCTGATGACTTGTCAACCATCTTCCCATGGGCATCCTTCTATGGAAGCTCACAAGAGACATACATTGCAAAAGAAGAGCATGTCGCAGGATCTTTTGGTATTGAAACCCGATACCCATACCTTGATAAATATGTCGTACAGGAGTTTCTTTCACTTACTCCTGAGTTAAAGAACGCAAAGTACAAGTCAGTTCTTTTTAATTACTTGACTGAAAATAATTATCCCTTCTGCGAAAACGAAAAAATTGGTTTTTGATATGGAAAAAGAATTTAAGTGCATCACACCTGGCAATGGAATCCGCGCAGGTAAATATGGCGGATGGAATTTCTCAACAGAAGAGAACTTTCAGTTCAGTAATCTAGGAACAAATCTTCTCGCACTGTCTCGCATTGTAGATAAGTGTGGTGAGGGAAATACTTTTGTTGATCTTGGTGTTGACTATGGAGTTTCTTCTCTGTGTCTCACCTATGATGCAATTGAAAGAGAGAATCAAGTCTATGGTGTAGATACACAGTTCAAGAGAACTGGATTTGATCTCTGGGAGTTTCCCAATTATCACATGATTCAGGGTGATAGTTCTAGTGTCGGTAAGAACTGGGATACGGATGAGTATGGCAAGGTAAAACTTTTGTTTGTTGATTCAATTCATGTTGCATGTCAAGTAGCAACAGAACTGTATCACTGGTATCCTCACATGGAAGATGACAGTTGGATTGTATTCCATGACACCAACTGGCCTGCTGGTATGCATGATCTGACCTGGCATCCTGAGGTTCAGGAGAAAGGTTTGAAGTGGGACCGTCCTGAGGTTGCAGTGGGTCGTTTCTTTGGCATCACAGAACTGTTTGAAAAGTATGGTAACGAAGGATTCCGTTATGAAGACGAATACATTCGTGTACGTCATCGTCCAGAATCATGGGGTATGACCTCTGTTCATATTAAGAAGAAGAAAGATTTCATTTCTAACATTGATGACTGGGATCAGATTTTTCAAGATCGTAACACTGTTGTTGGGTATTTCAAACAGGAGCCAGATACATTCTTAATTGAGGATATCAGAAACGATGAGTGAAAATGTAAAACATATGCACATCTGTTGCGACGGTAGTTTTGGCAACAGATATAGTGGTTTGATTGGTGGTCTCACACTAGCAAGACTGTGTGGACTCCCTGCAACTATCAGTTGGCCAAGCACAAACATGTGTCGTGCTCGATGGGAAGACATCTTTGCACCGATTGATAATGTTGTTGATTGGAGACTCAAAGAGTTCTATCCTCATGTAGATAAGTATGACTTCTTGACAGTCAATGATCAACATGTTCAACTGTTTAGAGAACATGGTCCTATGAAAATGGTTGATCCTGGATCTTTAACTTTGGAACAAGCATGTATTTCTGTTGCTAATAGTGATAAGAATATTTTTTATTACACTCCACTCATCTATGACTGGTTACCTGAACAAGAGGTGAGGATTACAATCAGAAACCTTTTGTTTAATAATGAAATCATGACAAAAGTATCTGGTTTTCTTGATGAAAAACTGCGTGGGGGTTATTATGGTATACATCTTCGCATGACCGACTTCAAGGGCATCGAAGAATTCGACGTTGACTTTTGGTACGATACTGTCGAAAAAGACACCAATAACAAATTCTTTATTTGCTCTGATGATCCAGCGACTGAGGCGCGTTTTAGCGGACTACCAAATGCTTTCTCTTATCCGAAAGATCACAAAACAGAAAAGTTCATTGAAGAAGGAGATTGGCACCATCCGTACACTGATGAAGATGGAAGACATTCGGTCTTTAATGTCGAGAGAGGAACAGAGCACGTCAAAGAAGCAGTCGTTGACTTCCTTCTCCTCTCGCTTTCGCAACCGTTTGACACGGGGGTCCAAAGTACTTTCCTCAGGATGGCGAAACGTGTGGGGACGGCTTTCAAATCATGAATAAGTTTTCTATTGCTATCCCTGCATATGAAATGCGGGGATCTGGCGGTAAGTTCTTGAAAGAACTACTGTCGAGTATCAATAGGCAGTCTTATAAAGACGTTGAAGTTATTGTCTCTGACCATTCGGATGGTAGCAGAGACGTTTACAATGTCTGTAAGCAGTATTCAAACAAACTTGATATTGTTTATATCAAAAACTTTTATGATCGTGGCAATGGTCCTGCCAATACCAATGCTGCTATTAAAAGATGCACAGGTGATCTGATTAAGATCATGTTTCAGGATGATGTATTCACTGATGAGTTAGCACTACTACGCATCAGAGAAAGATTCCTAGATACTAATACATCTTGGGTTGTTACGGGATTCAACCACACCCAAGATGGTAAAGAGTTTTATCGACCGATGGTTCCACGTTGGTCTGAACATCTTTTAGAAGGACAGAACTTTATGGGTGGTCCTTCAATAGTTACAATGAGGAAGGAAGCAGTAGAACTTTTTGATCCAGAGTGTAAAATGCTGATGGATACTGAGTTTTATCATAGAATGAGATATCATCATGGTATGCCACAAATTATTGAAAACATTCTTGTTGCCAGCAGGGAGGGTGACCATCGCATCTCTGCAAATCTTGATTTTGATATTGTGTGCCAGCATCCAGACGGATCATGGGAAGCAAACAGCAAAGAGTTAGAGTATGTCACAAACAAACACAGAGACACCAGAGATTACAAAGTTTGATCTAAGAAATGCAACGTTCATTATGCCTCTCAGAATTGAGAGTCAAGATCGTTTGCGTAATATCGTTATCAGTCTGAGTTACCTCTTGAAAAATTTCGATACTAATGTTATTATTCAAGAGGTAGATGAAGAATCAAAGTTTCAACGTTATGCTGCACCACAGTTGCAGAACCTGATTGAAGATATGTCTTCGGTTACTTTGATCTATGAAGAAAGTAAAGATCCTATCTTTCATCGCACCAGAATCCTCAACGACATGTTGATGGAATCAAAGACTGATGTTGTGGTTAACTATGACACAGATGTGATTTTTCCGACTAGCAGCTACAATATTGCATATGATATGATTCTGAAAGAAGGATATGATTTAGTTTATCCTTATGGTCAGGGTCACTATCAAGAGAAGGTCACTGTCAATCAAGAACTCATTAACAGTCTGATCGAAAGTGACTTCTGTGAAAACTCATTTGCAAATCATCCCGACAAAGAAAACTCTACCTCTGATTATGGTTGGGCACAGTTCTTTAATCGACAATCATACATTGATGGTGGAATGGAGAACGAAAACTTTATCTCATACGGTTATGAGGATAATGAAAGACCTGAAAGATTTGAACGACTTGGATTTAAGGTAGGAAGAGTCGATCAGGCAATCTATCATATGGAACATGCGAGGACTATGAACTCTTGGTTTACTAATCCACATATTGAAAACAATAAAAATCTTTACGAGGAACTCAAAGCAATGAGTCCTGAGAAATTGAAATCCTACTACGAAACTGTTGAGTATATCAGGAGGAGAAATGGACAAAAATAAATCAGTATATAAACTGAAAGGCATTCCTCCTGTTCTCTGGATCAATCTAGATGCTGACATGGAACGTCGTAAGCATATGGAAGATCAGTTTGCATATTGGGAGATTGAAAACCACATACGCATTGCTGGTATCGATGCAAGAGAAGAGGGTGGATTTGAAGAACATCTGAGTGGCACTGTTCCTCATACTATGATCCCGAATGAAATCGGGTGCTGCATGTCACATCTCAAAGCAATCAAATACTTCATCGAAGAGATGGATTGTGATGAGGTTATGATTATGGAGGATGATGCTCTCTTTGATACAGTGAGATACTGGCCTTTTACCTATAAAGAAGCATCTGCGTTGTTTCCATACAATTATGATGCAATGCAACTCACCACTATCAATCCTGCTGTGGTTTATGTAACGCTTCACAATCGTTTCATCAATGACTTCTCTGCTGCTGTGTATGTGTTGAAGAGATCACATGCACAGAAGATCTATAATTTGCATGTTCGGAAGAATAAGTTTAAACTGGATCAGGATGTACGTCCCCGTGCCACCTCAGAGGACTTGATCTTTGAGAGTGGTAAGGTGTATTGTATTCCCATGTTCCTGTATCGCTTGGACCTTGGATCATCAATTCATCCTGAGCATATTGACATCTTCCATCGGAACAGTTATAATGGTATCTCCAATTTCTGGGCAGAGTCCAACAAGATCGAAGACTGGAAGACTCTGTTTAATTGGAACGCATATCTGGGCAGACTCCCGCCTGG
>CENS01008853.1_pt1 | contig 13894 bp, 26 predicted proteins | sample 530201 | NCBI WGS metagenome assembly CENS01 (sample SAMEA2619747, study PRJEB7988) | marine metagenome | biome: marine biome (ENVO:00000447); feature: surface water layer (ENVO:00002042); material: "saline water (ENVO:00002010), including plankton (ENVO:xxxxxxxx)" | depth 5 m | reverse complement strand
TTCTGGACTTGCTTCTTCGTTTTGTCCCAGAAGATACTCTACGTTTAAGAGAAATTTCTCTCCCTCTATCTGTCTTTCGTTGCTCATTAGCCCACTCTTCTATAATCTGGTGGTCAGAATTTTTACAGAAGAGGAAGTTATTTTTGATACACCAATCTGCATAAGTTGACTTACCTCCTTTATTTAATTTGTTATTAGGATTGTCGAAGACAAACCGAATATCCATATCGGGATAAGCTTCTCTTATGAAGAGGTGTTTCTTTCTGTCTTCTAGTTTAAACCTTCCTTTTACTTCTAGTACAATACCGTTTGGTAGAATAAAATCTGGAAGATATTTTTTGTATTCTAGCCAAGTGTAGTTTATATAGTGAGGTTCAAAAGAATAACTGATGTTAAGACTGTCTAGTAAATCACCAGTTTTCTTTTCTGATCCTGATCTATATCTATTTGTCATTAGTTATTTCAGGTACGTTAGGAACCTTTCCAACCTTGACGAGATGCTTTGGACCGTTGCTATACTGAAAAGTACGAATACCAGCACCATCATTAGCGTCAGACCAACAAGTAAACTTATAGTCACAAAAGGAACAGCCAATATGAAGCTTATGATTACCTGAAGAACCATCAGGAACTGAATCATAACATTTCTCAGGGGGTGTGTCTTTTTCCAAGAAGCTTCTAATTTCATCTATTCTGTTCCCTGAATTGATTAGGTCCATGTCGTCAATAGGACAATAGCAAATCTCACCAGATGATTTATCAATAGCGACAAATCCTACGTTAGGATTGTTGTCTGCATCAGAGTATGCAGAAATTTGTGCGATATATCCGAAAGGATCGTCATGAAGAATAGAACCATCTTTAAACTTCTTGAAGCTGTAGGGAGAAGCTGATTTAAAATCAACTAGCACACCATCAATCGTAGCGTCTTTGTGACCACGTACACCATTAGAAGTTAGTTCACCTTGTTCTTCTATAATATCGTGACCAGCTACCTTAGTGAATAAGATTAGTAGCTGTTCAAGAATATCGCCATAAAGGAACTTAATGAGAGTTGGAGCAGAGAGTTGCTGCTTCTCTGCTCCATTCATCTCATACCAAATCTTCCTATCCTTATGACCAATAAGGGATAGACGCAAAGATGGTTCTCTAGGTTTACGTACCTCAGAGATAGCTGAGGCAACAGAACTGGCTACTGCTTCAGCAAAAGCGTCGAGGTGCTTCTTATCTACTTTTATTTCCTCGTCATTGGTAAATAGACCATAAATGTCTTCTACCAATGTATCAATTGACTTAGCCATGTTCTGTTGCCTCTTGTGTTAGCTACTAAGCAGCTTTTGACTGTACTGACGGGCTGGATAGTAGCTTGTACCGCGTATAAGACCCTTCAGGAGACTCAGCCTTAATTGCGGTAATTACATAACCCTTCTTACGAAGGCGTGAGATAGTCGCTGTTAGGTTCTCACACCATCCACGTTCGATTGCAGTCTTACGAGTAACTCGCATACCGCGACGAAGGGCTGATAGTACACGTGATTCACTTGTCATTTTTTCTAGCTTCCTTAACTTTGTTGTTCATGAATACAGCATTAGCTGCGATTACTTTTGTTGCTACATCTCCGTAGATACCTAGACGTTCCTCTACAATCTTTGGAAGTTTTCCTTGTGATGCACATGATACAGCATGTTCAAAAGAACTTCCTTGATATACAGTTCCGTTAGGGCTAATCCAATAACCTGTAACTGGATCATATCCACAAGTGTCTTGCGTAGTCTCTGCATAACTATACCCAGCAGAGACTACGATAGCAAGACCTAGAGAAGCAGCGATTACTCTAAGCTTCATATTTACTTTCCTTACAGTGCTGCTAGTTCTTGGTCGATGGAAAAACCATCTTCTTCCTGAAAGTCCCCGGAAGGATCACCGTAAGGTACAAGATCAATGACCTGCATAGCCATAAAGTCAGCAGTAACACCAGACTTACCAGCATAGCTATATTCGTAGGGCTGAATCTTTACCTTAACAGTAGAACCGTTACCGATAAGACGACTATCCCAAGGCATTTTCTTTGCATCAATTACACGAGGTGCATCACGCTTGGAACCATCTTTCTTAACTACCTTACGTTTACAAGAGAAAAAATCTCCACGATCATCTCCCTTGTTTTTTACACTAAGACCAATAGACTCAAGCTTCTGCTTAGTCTCTTCGTCAACCGTTACATCAACCTGCCAAGCTGGTTCATAGGTTGTGTTAGGCTCAACAACACTAGCCCAATATGCTTTACCAGCGAGAAGGATTTGATCGTACTTGTTATTAGCCATTTATAACTCCATTTGTAATGTCTCTTGGCTGAGACTGTTTCAAGTAACGAGTGGGATACTACTTTACTACGCAGCCTTTGTCAACACCTTTTTTACACAATCGTCATAGTCCATCAAAACTTTTTGCTCTACTGCAAAACAAGGACGACCGGGGAAATGTTTACCATAATTATCTTCATGAAGCAGTAGGGAAGAAGGATAAAATCCTTTCATATTAAAAGTATTCTCTCCTTCCTTAATGACAAGACAATAAATATCAATCTTAGATTTTAATGTCTTAGCCCCACTTTGAATAAGCTTTCCTGTCTTATATCTAGTTGATTTAACATCAATACTAAGGTTATCAATAAATGCATCACCCAAGTCAGTTCCATTACTTTTTGACTTATTAGATGTATCAAATAAAGGTTCAGGATATTTATTTATCAACTTGAAGAAAGCTAACTCTGCTTCAGCACCATCAATATCAATTTGAATTGATATACGCTTCTTATCGTGTATATTATCTACTACACCTTCCTTTCTGTTAGAAGAATTTCTAGCAATAGCTATTGTCTTAGCTAATTCTAATTCATTTTCATTAAGATTTATTAATGTGTTTCTGACCAGTTCAGGCCGACTTTGTATTCGCTGTCTAGGGGGCATCGAACATTTAACTCCTTCTCTGCAATCTTCATTGCCTCTTGGGTTAGTTTACCAAATCGTTCAGCATGATCTTTACGACAATCAAACTGATATTCATCGTGAATGCTGGCAACTAATTTAGCATCAATGTTATGCTTACGTATTAGTCTGTCAATAATAACAACCCATTGTTTACAGATGATTGCTCCAGCACCTTGAAGAAGAAGGTTCATAGCAGCATGTTGATGCCTTACATGTAACTTTCTACCATCAAGACCCTTAATATATCCTGATGTAGAAATTTTGTCAACAGATTTTCTCAGTTTTGCTAATGCAGGTAAGCTTTCAAGAAAATTATCTATTAACTTTTGACCATCGCTTGCTGTACCTCCAACAATGCTACCAATCTTCGATGCGCCAGCACCATAGATAAAAGCATAGATGAATGTCTTAGCTTGGTCACGTGTTTCCAAGCCAGCAGCTTTTTGATTGGCTGTGTGAATGTCTCCTTCAACTACTTCCTTCGTGTAGTCTTCGTCACACATGTAATGTGCAAGACACCTTAACTCCAAGGAACTTGCATCACAACCAACAAGAACATTATTAGGAGAAGAAGTGATCCAACAGCTTCTGCATTCCACTCCATAGGGAGAATACACAGCCGGAATTTGAGCCATGTTTGGACTATGATGGGCCATACGTCCTGAGATAGCTTTGAGAGTAAGTACCTTACCATGAACTTTATTATCCTCCTTAAGAAGTTCTAACCATGATTTTATTTGTGCTGTACGTTTGTTAATAAGAAGATACTCTGCAATCATCTGTGCTTCAGGAATATCTACTTTCTTTAATGTGCCTTCATCTACAATGGGATGACCAGTAGGTGTGAAGTTTTCTGGCACCCATCCTTGTTCTTGAAGACGTGCAGCAATCTGCTGACGACTTGCAGGATTGAAGATAGTTACTTTATCCTTCAGCCTCTTACCTGTCTTCTCTGAATACCTTTCCTCTGTGACAGGAGGATAACGACGTTGTAGGTCTTCTTCAATAGCACGAGACTTATCAGATAGAGAAGCTTGTAACGTCATAGCCCTTTGTACATCAAGAGTAAAGCCATTCTTTTCCTGAACATCAATGATGCGTCGAACATTGTATTCAAGATCAATAGCTTGACGATACTTCTCTAGTTTTTCTTCTTTAATTTTCAACCATAAACGAAAGGTAATCTCAACATCTCTGATGCAGTACGTAATCATCTCTTTAGTTAGTTTAGAAAAATCTTGAAAGGCTATCTTCTTAAATCCTAGATCAATCCCCCATGATTCAAGAGAATGTTTACTACGTGTTGGAAACAGAAGCTGAGAAAGAATAAGAGTATCTTCTACTGTAGATACATTTATTTTTGTTCCTGTTAGTCTATTAAGAGTAGGAGCATCGAAGCTTATGCCGTTGTGCATAATGAACTTCGATACTCCTTTAGCAAATACAGGAAACTTAGTTAGACATTCTTCTTCCTTCCAGATATTGATCTGACCTGTGTCTACGTTCTTCGTAACAATACAGAAAATCTTTGTAGCATCAAGACTATCTGTTTCAATGTCTAGTATTACCTGCATACTTACCTCTTATTGTTTAGAAGGGAATGTCGTTGTCGTCGTTCCCTCCATCAAGATCGTCACCAAGATTAGTAACTTCGTGTAACCTACCAGTATCCTTGTTGAAAAACAAGTGGCAAGCGACACCAGTTTCACCAGCATACCTATTCTTCAATACGCGAATGGTGGTAGTGTTTGCAACATTAGGATCATCAGATTGTTGGTCACGTTCCATAGCAACAACAGCATCAGAGAGTTGTGCAATAGACTGTGAACCACGAAGATGGGACAGGCTTACCTCTTTACCATCTTCATGCCCACTGTCTGCACCTGTACGGCGTAGGTGTGATACAAGAAGTAATGCACAATTAGTTTCTTCTACCAGACTGCGAAGCTTAGTCATAAGAATGTCGATGTTCCTACGTTCGTCCATACCCTCAAGACCTGAGACAAGGATCGAAAGATGGTCCAGAAATACCCATTTACAATCTAATGCTTTGACCATGTATCTTACACGAGCAAGAATTTCTTCAGTACCCATAGAACCAAAATGATCGAAAGCGTAGAACCTGCCAGTTCCAATAGTTGCTTCTTGCCATTTGAATAATTCAGCATCTGGGAAATTCTCACGAACCTCACGTATATACAATCTAGCGTTAGCTTCTACAGACATAAGATGGAAGATGGTTGAACGGGTATTCTCTTCAAGAGAGATAACACCAATGTTACCTTCAGCATGTTTCAGAACATGGTGCATCAATTCACGCATGACGCTGGACTTACCTGTACCAGTACCAGCCGTCAAGGTAACTAATTCACCTGTACGAATGCCATATAGCTTTTCATTTATACCAGCCCAAGGATACAGGCAGGTAGTTTGATTGCCTTCTTCGTATAGTTCAGGACCAATATCTTTTAGATTGATAATACCAGCAGGAGTATAGGTACGTGCTGCCCACCAAGCCTGAGTAAAGTCTTGTGACTTACCGTCAGACAAGTAGCCACAAGCATCCTTCAGCTTACCATCAAGTGCTACAATCTTACACTTATTTGGTTCAAAGAGTTGTGCAACTTCACGTGCAGCCTTTTGACCTACTTCATCTGAATCAAAACAGATAACAATGTTATTGAAGGAATTAAGAAAGTCATAGCTACGTTTACAGCTTTTGACTGCTGCTGCTGCACCATCCTTGATAGAGACTGCTGCATACTTTGATCCAAGCATCTGATATGCAGCCATAGCATCAAGTTCACCTTCGCAGACGGTGACATACTTACCGCCTTCCTGACAAAGGTGCTGACCAAATAACATACCTGATGACATAGAACCGGGAGGATCAGCAGTAAAGTTCTTTGTAGCTACATCACGAATCTTGTAAGCTATGAGGCTGTTGTTTACGTCGAAGTAAGGATAGTAGTGTTTTACTACATCACCATCAGCATTTTGTTGAATACGTACACCATACTTCTCTGCTGTATCTTTTGTAATACCACGATCAGTAATAGCTGATACGTGACCTTTTGCTGTAGGTTGTTGATAACTTACAGTATCAAGTGGCATGTTAGTCTCCTCTGTATATGCCTTATCACCCTTAAAATATTGTCTACAACTAAAGCAAAACATATGCCCGTCATCAAACAATGCACAAGCATCACTCGAACCACACGACTCACATGGAATATGTTTTACAAACTTACTACCGTTATGCTCAGTCTTCCCTGAGTACCCTGTATGTAGCAATTACTTCTCCATTACGTTTGGCTACGAAGCCATCTATCGTCTCTTCAATATCATAACCCATCTGAGATGTAAACAGTTTTCTGTCTCCTAACAGTTTCCATATATCCTCTTCATAAGAAGAATCTTCTACGACTGTTTCAATGTGTTTAGTTTTCACAATAACATTCCACATTCAACAATCCTCATCCTGATAAGAAAATATATCTTTTACAAAATCTGTTTCATTAGACATATATTCTTCAGTCTCTTCTGATGCAAACCTCTTAGCTTCTTTAGGACTATAACCCTCTTGGAGATACTGAGAGTATAGTTCTTTGTAAATAATCTTACGATCCTTTTCCCATAAATTTTTCATTATTCCTTTCCTTTATTATTATCATATGGGTTACTCATTTCATGTTCACAGGTAAGACAAACCAAAACTTCCCACTCTGTGTGTGCTACCCAGTGTAATGTTCCACACTCTGTACACTTAACTTCTAGTCTTCCGTCTTCTCCTTCAATAGGACCAAAAACCATTTCACTTATAAATTCTACATCAAATTCATCTACTATGTCATTAAGAGATTCTATAAAGTCATTATATTCTTCTACATCTTTAGGATCGGATGGGTTGTATCCTAGTTCAACCATTTCAATATTACAAAACTTTTCATAGGTAATCTTACCCTGTTGAAAAAGTTTACGAGCATATTCAGAAAAAGAAGTAATATTCTGTGTATCAGAAATAGGAACTAGAATACGTTTAGTCATCTTACTTTCCCTGTCCTCTATAACGCTTAAAGTTACGACGCTTGTTCTTGTTCTTTGGCCTACTGTTTACAGATTGACCAATGCTTGTACGCATGTGTTGCTTAACCCATGCTGGCTTTTCTATTCCTGTTGGTTTCTTACTAGCCATTTGTTAATTCCTTCCATGATACAGGGTAAAGAGGTTCAATAATTTCATTCCACATCTTAGCTAGGTACTGTATCTCTTTCTGTGCATGGTCGTCAATACGTAATTTGTAAGCACGAGCAAAAGCAGACAAAGAGCCTGTGACATAGTAGCTGGTGTACATACTTTGAGGAAGAACCATACGTGCTTGTTCCGGTGCTACTTCCATGCTTAAAAGATCGTCATATATTTCTTTAGCTTCTATAAGAAATTCGTCATATGCTTTATTAACAAGCTGTTGTGACGATACACCTGCATCTTCTGATCCTTGTTTTTTATTTTCTGCACGTCTACGCCATTCGTCTGGATGGTAAAAGACAGGATCAGAGTCAACATATCTTCTACTAACTTCATTATAACTAAATCCTACTGTATGTTTGAACCTTTGTCTAGCAACAAAGATTGGAACTTCTTCTCGTACTGTAATAACACAATGGGTGAAGGGTGTAAAGTGTTGATGTTTAGCTAGGTATTTAATTAGTTTCTTATCTCTATCACTAAGTTCTGTAATGCCTAATGCTGGTATATCTCTAGCCCACCGAGATTCATTCTCAAATGAAACACGAGCAGAATTAACCACCGTAAGGTCTGTACCTAAGCAACTTATAAGTTCACATTTCATAGCTGGTATATCTCTCCTTTTTCACCAGTATAATAAACATTCTTAATACCAAATTCAACTATACATCTACGACAGCCAGAACAAGGTTTAGCCATAGCTGGCGAATAAGGTTCTTTATTATTTTCTCTCTTAACCCTTACAACAAGTAAGCTTGTCTTCTGTATATCATCTACGCTTAACTGACGCAACGCATTTTTTATTGCAGCTATTTCAGCATGAAGGTGTATAGCCTTTTCGTTCTTACTATACTTAGCTTGAAATGGATCAGTCTTATAACTATTTACTCCGACACTTACTAACATATTTTTATATATTATGCCAGCCGCTAGACGGTAGCACCTTACAGGTTCCTCTATGTCTTCAGCAATAGACAATAAAGTTGGCACATGTTTTTGTATTTTATTCATGATAAAACTTATGTTTACCTACCTTACCAAGATATTCTAGATGTGTAGACCAATAAGGATTGACATATGTAGCATGAAAGTGTGTTGCTCTTCTCGCAATGTCAACATAAACTTCTTGCATAGAAAGTTTAGCAATATTCTCAGCTAACTTATATGCTTTTTTATCTCTTATCTCTTCTACTTTTCCGTCACAGTAGAAAGAAAAGGCACACTTATTTTTAACTATCTTTCCATTTATTCTTTTGGATTGGTAGACAACATCACAATGTGAATTAGGAAACTTAGAAGATTTAACTCTATTATTTATAACATTAGCTACAGCCAGTTGTCCTTCAAAAGGTTCACCTCTAGCTTCAAAGTAGATGGCTTCAGCTACGCAATCAACTTGATTTTGTTTAGCTTCTATCTCAAATGTAAAAATAAGAGATAGAATAAAACCTGCAATAAGTAGCGTAACAAACTTAAACATCTTCTATCTTAACTCCCATTCCTGTTAGTTTAGCACACATACGAGAATGATCAATCAATATATTTACGAGAGATTCAGTAGGAACTATGATGGATTTAGGTCTTCGTTTCTTAGTCTCAATAAGCCTGTGAAGTTCTTCGTATTGATTTAAACTGGTTTCTAATTTCATTGCAATATCAAACGGCGGGACAAAGTATGACCGTATACAATATCCCGCCGTTCCTTCCATAGGTTGTTAGTGCATTGTCATGGCAGAGGTGCTGTCAAGTATCTCAACATCATCTTCATACCATTCTTCAAGACCATTAAGAAAGTCGTTGATTTGATTGAGGGGAACTTCCTCCACTGAATCAACATTTCCGACAACATCTGTGAGATAATCAGCCATGTATGTTGGAATTTCACTATGGTTCTTATAATTATAACGACGCATAACTTTCTCCTATTAAAGGTTTAAGATTACGCAGCGATAGTTTCAACAAAGTCTTTCCACGTATTTGAGTGAAGCCACTTCGTAACTTCATCACTACGCTTGTACAGTGTACCATTATCACCAGCCTTGGTCAAGTCAAAGCGACCATCGTCACCATGTGATGCGTAGTGCGTCATAGCTGACTGTACAGCAAAGAGATTGTCACCTCGTACACGTACTTCGTCAATCCACTGAGCAAATAGACGATCAGACAATCCACCACTACGCTTCTGATCCTCACGCTTTGTGCTGGTCAGCTTGTCAAACAACTGCTGCACTTTAGTAGAAGAACCTACCTTAGTATCTGCATAACGCTGATACTGTTCAACAGCATTTTTGTGAGTAGTCATAGACATTTCAAAGGCACTGATAAAACCATCAGTATTGAAGTTACGGCTGTGCCTCTTACGTGTAACGTCATACTTACCAAGTACCGTTCCATTGGTGCAGAAAAAGTCAATAAGACCTGACCACATGGTTACACTGCCTTTACCATCAAAGGTATTCTTCATTACAAAGCGAAGACCAAACTCAGTCCTATGCCCCGTAGATGTTTCAATACCATGCTTCAGCTTAGGAAAGATATATTCTGCATAGCAGACGTTACCATTGGCAGAAATAGTATCCTTAATACTTATATCTTCCAGAACGAGAGGATCAAAGTAGTTGATCATCTGTGTCTGTAGAGGTACAAGAACTTCTCTATTTTCAACTACACGATACTTATCGTTCACTACGTTTAGATACTTGTCTCCATCATCAGATGTACGAATAAGCATCTTCTTGTCTTCAGCCATGAACCTGTTGTCAGGAGAGACGACAGGCTGTTCAAAGACGTTAAAGAAAATCTCACGATCAGTAGTGTTAAGCAGTTTTTCCATCTTTATTTCTCCATGTTGCGTAGTGTTAAGACCAAGACCTAGACCTAGACCAAGACCCAGACCCAGACCTAGACCTAGACCCAGACCAAGACCAAGACCAAGACCCAGACCCAGACCAAGACCTAGACCCAGACCAAGACCTAGACCTAGACCCAGACCCAGACCAAGACCTAACCTTATTTCTCTTCGTTTTGAACATTCTATTCTCCAGACCAAGACCTAGACCTAGACCTAGACCAAGACCCAGACCCAGACCAAGACCCAGACCAAGACCTAGACCCAGACCAAGACCCAGACCAAGACCCAGACCAAGACCCAGACCAAGACCTAGACCCAGACCTAGACCAAGACCTAGACCCAGACCTAACCTTATTTCTCTTTGTTTTAAACATCAGTGTAATCATCCATCTTTTAAAGATGTAAAGAAAAATAGAGGAGAGTATCTACAACGTCTCCTCTCTTTCTTTAGTTAAAACAAGACTACTTCAATATACCGAACGACTCGATACTCTGAGTTGCAACGTACCACTCGTCAGGAAGCGGCTGCATATCCTTCCAATTCTTTTGATTAAAAGGACCAGTTTCATAAACAATACCAGCGTCTTCCAACTTGACACAAGTATCATTCACACCCACCAGCTTTCCGGTGTAAATATATACACCGCAAAACAGGGTTACAGTCTTGCCCATCAGAGCCTCAAGTCCTTCATTCTCAACTTCAGTTACCATAACTTTCATTTTACTTTTCCTTCTACTTTTGTAGGTTAAGATGTTAGTTCTTAGGGTTATAGATAAAGATACTACTTTACTACACAAAGTAATTAGTCAGCTGCTCGACGGAAACCTTCCGGCGTATACTCACGCTGACGACGAACCTCATATTTACCCGGAGAAACTCGTAGTGTCTCGTGAGTATCAAAGCTACGTTCGTGTACAATATCAGCAGATGCTTCAACCTCAAAGAATAGACGATACAGATCGGCATCTTCTGTTTCCTTGGGTTTATAAGCCTTGACAGTAGGTTCTGCAAGCATTGTATGATTGTGACCTGTTTCTGAATGGGCTACTATATATTTACCATTCTCTGCGTCGAAAGCCTCAATCTCTTCACTTGAGGGGAGACTATCAATACGAATGATAAGAAAGTCACCCTGTGCTGCGATGTTTTCAAAAGTCTTCATTTTTCTTCTCCTAGTTTGATTAAGTTGTTGTTTCAGTTAGTGCGTCGTACATTGCATTCATAGTTCTAATAATCCAGTGACAATTCTTTGTAAGATACTTCTCTCATATCTTCAAAGAACTTCACCGCTTCTGTTATTTTGTCTCCATCATCACTCATTCTAACTACGCCATTTAACCTCAACTCACTTAGAATGTCAAGAACAAAGTCTGCATTCTTAATTGCAGTCATAGGGTCAATCTTTATCATCAGGTAAAATCTCCAGTTTTGTATCGTCATTAGAAAAGAAAGTAAAATTAAAATCATTACCTTCTTTATCTGTGCAGGTTACAGAATACCACTGACAGGTATTATGGTAAACTTTCTGTATTTTTATGTCAGAGACATCATGCATACGCATACCATTCATAGTTCTAACTCCTTCTGATCTTTGTTAAGATTTTCTCTTACTACTGATCTATACAACTCATTAACTTCTTTTTTCAAACCCTCTATAAAAGCCATTTTATCTAGGTAATTTAGATCATGGAACAAAGGGTACGTTACCAGCGTAGGTTGTTGTCCATTTAAGCCGGATTTAACGATGGCAAAGTATGTAGTATAGGCTGACGATCTTTTCATTGTCACGCTACTTCCTTCAGTTTGTATTGTTCAGTTATAACTCCACACATATTTAGAAAAGATATACCATCAAAGTTACGATATTCTTCTGCAAAGATTACAGTTTGAATACCTGATTGATATATCAGCTTTGCACATTCAAGGCAAGGGGCATGGGTAGTTATGACCGTAGCAAACTTACCACTTTCATGTGACATAGCCAGCTTGGCAATAGCATTAGTCTCTGCATGTAACACTTCATTTCTAGTCAAGAGCATAGGCTCAATCAACTGATGGTTGTCATCAGGATGGAAGAATACTTTACGTTCACATTCATTATCCCATCCAGATGGTGTGCCATTATATCCGATAGAAATAATTCTATTTTCTTTTACTATAACACAACCTACCTTCAGACGGACAGCATGACTACACTCAGCAAATGCGTAGGCTGTTTTCATAAAGGCTTTGAGATGTTTTTCTTTCATTAAATTTTCTCCCAGACTTGTTCATAGACTTGTTCCTTGACTTGTTCATTGACTTGTTCATTGACTTGTTCCCTGACTTGGTCAGTGACTTGCCACCAGACTTGTCCCCTGACTTGGTCAATGACTTGTTCCTCGACTTGGTCTTGGACTTGCCACCAGACTTGGTCCCAGACTTGGTCCCTGACATTATTCATTGACTTGGTCCCAGACTTGTTCCCTGACTTGGTCCCTGACTTGCCACCAGACTTGGTCACTGACTTGTTCCCAGACTTGTCTACTGACTTGTCCCCAGACTTGTTCCCTGACTTGGTCATTGACTTGGTCCCAGACTTGTTCCTCGACTTGGTCACTGACTTGTTCCCAGACTTGTCTACTGACTTGTTCCCAGACTTGTCTACTGACTTGTCCCCAGACTTGTTCCCTGACTTGGTCATTGACTTGGTCCCAGACTTGTTCCCTGACTTGGTCATTGACTTGGTCCCAGACTTGTTCATAGACTTGTTCCCGGACATTATTCATTTATCAAGTCCTTACTTCAAGTTTTCTAAGAACGTCACCATCAAGGTCATATGTCCAAGCATTAGCTTCAAGAGCAGTAGTCATTTCAGGGGGTACAGGCAGAGCAAAAGAACGTCCAGTACCACACAAGACACGAATAAACTTCTCTCGTCCAATGTCTGGTATATCTACCTCAACCAACGTACCAATCATAGGGTCTTTATCTTCATCAATAATCCTAGCATTCAGAAGATTAAGAATATTAACCCATCCAATCATCTCACAGGCTGCTCTACGCTGCTCCATGTTGTCCCAACGAATTGCATCCTCGGCGGATGGAGGAGAATCTTCAATCCATTCTTTGGGAATGTTTACACCATGCCAAGAATAAACAGAAAAACCATCTCTGTAAACAATAGCTGGTCCCGTCTCGGAGTGTAACCTGTTCTGTTCATCCATTTTAATTTTTACTGGACGTTCATATACAATAACTTTTTTATCGTATAAAGCAACGGGTCCACAATATTTTGAAAGTTCAATAAAACAATCAATTTTATTGATGTTTTCAACACCTATTTCTTTTCTCATAAAAGAATAGAAAGAAAGAAAAGGTGCATTTAAGTTATTCCACATTATTGCAGCAAGGTGTTTTTTCTCAGGTGAACAACGATACTCAAACTCAAGATTTGAAGTATCCAGACCCTGATTTTCATAAACCTGTTTAATATACTTTTCAGTCATAGCTTTGTTCACAGGTTCTGTAGACAAGCCAATATCCAACCATTCTTCCACATACTGGGGAAACTTGTTCATCTGTTCTTCAGTAAGGTTTTCAATTTTGTTAGTCATCTTTCTCTCTCTCTTTCTCTATTGCTATAGTTGAAGGTTAAGTTGATATTTCTAGCATTAATATAGTGTCAGCCTAAGTACTTGTCCCCTGACTTGTCCCCTGACTTGTCCCCAGACTTGGTCACTGACTTGGTCTTGGACTTGCCACCAGACTTGGTCCCAGACTTGGTCACTGACTTGCCACCAGACTTGGTCACTGACTTGCC
>CENS01075626.1_pt1 | contig 13921 bp, 24 predicted proteins | sample 530201 | NCBI WGS metagenome assembly CENS01 (sample SAMEA2619747, study PRJEB7988) | marine metagenome | biome: marine biome (ENVO:00000447); feature: surface water layer (ENVO:00002042); material: "saline water (ENVO:00002010), including plankton (ENVO:xxxxxxxx)" | depth 5 m | reverse complement strand
TGGATGGCTCCAGTAGATCAACCCCATGAACAATTTGTATTTCCAGAGGAAGTTTTACCTCGTGGAAATGCCCTTTGATATCAGGATTCTTAATAATTGACATTTATTAGAAATCCAACTATAATGAGGGGGGTCTTCGGATCCCTTTTTTTGTCTAAATAATATTATCAAGAAGTTGGATATGGAACTGCCCAAAATTACAAAAGACCAATTAACTAATGAGTTAAGAGAAGTGGTCGGAGATGTTGATCTTGAATTTGAATCTGTTATCAATGATGATGATTTGTTTGATATACAAATTGATCCTGATGCATTTTATGAAAGAAGGGCACAAATTGGAAAAATGTTAGTAGAACAGAGGAAAAACAATGAGATACAAGGACACTATTAAAGGGGCGAAAAAAATTCTTAAGGTTGCTAAAAAACATCCTGAGTACTATACTGAAAGCGAAATTTCTTATGTGAAACTGCTAAAACAAAGAGCAGAAATTGCAATGAGACAGAAACATCTAGAAACAAATTGAAGAAAATTGTAATATTACTTAAACAAAAACTTTTATACATACTGATGCCCGTTAAAAATTTCACAGAGATTGACCTACTGGTAATTCTGTGATATAATTAACGGAACACAGACTTGTCGAGTCTGTTTTCATCTGCGGGTGAAATTCCGCAAGTAAATAACGAGGTATCAAAATGATTAAATCTGTATTCGCAGCAACTGCTGCTTTGTCTATGTCCGCTGGCGCTGCTTTTGCAGGTCCTTATGTTAATGTAGAAGCAAACTCTGGTTTTGTTGGTTCTGACTATGAAGGAACCTTTACCGAGCTCGCTATTGGTTACGAAGGTGCTTCTGGTGGTGTAGGTTACTATGTCCAAGCAGGTCCTGCTCTCGTCTCCCCTGACGGTGCTGAGTCTGAGACCGTTTTCGCTGGCAAGGCAGGTGCTTCTGTTGCTGCTACGGATCGTCTTGATCTGTATGGTGAAGTTTCCTTTGCTACTGGTGTTGACGGCGGTGACGCTGGTTATGGCACCAAGGCAGGTGTTAAGTACTCTTTCTGATTAATTAATTCTATTGTATAACGGAGAAAAAAATGAAGTCTATTTTCGCTGCTGCAGCACTTTCTTTCCTTGCTGCTCCTGCTTTTGCAGGTCCTTATGTTGAGTCCAAGCACGAATTCAAAGGTACTGATGAAGAGTACAGCAAGTCTGTAAATCAAGCTCGTGTCGGTTATGAGTTCAAAGCTGGTGCTCTCACCCCTTATGTTGAAGGTGGTGTAGGTGTTGCAACTCCTGATGGGGGTGAATCTGAAACTTTCACTGCTTTGGAAGTTGGTACAAAAGTTAAGATCACTGACAAGTTCGGTGCTTATGGTAAGTTTGAGAATCTCTTCCAAGAAGATTCTACCCGTGACTGGAAAGTTGAACTTGGTACTAAGTACAAGTTCTGATCTTACCTATATAAGGTAAACTAACAAGGGACCTATGGGTCCCTTTTTTAATCGGAGGACTTATGAATTTTACAGTTTATTCTAGACCTGGATGTGTATATTGCACCAAGATTGAACAGGTTTTAAAATTAACTGAACAAAAATATATCATTTATAAATTGGGCAAAGATTTTTCTCCAGAACAATTTACAAATGAATTTGGAGAAGGAGCATCTTTCCCTCAAATTACTTGTAATGGTAAAGTTATTGGGGGATGTTCTGATGCAATTGCATTCTTGAAGGAAGAAAAACTTATCTAAATACTTTTAGTTTATAAGGAGGTCGGTTTCCATATTATTAGTTAATTAAACGGAAGGAGGAAACCATGTTAGCTGCACTTTCAGTTTTAGTTGTAATCGGTGCATTTATTTTAGGAATCACCGTTTCTTGGTTGGCAAAGGGATATGTTGAAGATTTTATCGAAAACGCTGCCTATGCTAAATCAGTTACCCATCCAGAAATGTTTGATGAGGATGGCAATATGTTACATGATGAGTTAATATACATCAGGCCCGAGAATAATCTTTGGGAATTTGATGAAGAAGATGAAGATTAATTAAAGGAGTTTATTATGCCTACACGATCTATTGAAAATAGTAATCCTAGATTACTTCTTAGTGAGGTCTTAAGAAAGGTCTCTAATGCAAAAACAAAAGCAGAAAAAATTGAGTTACTGCAAACACATAATTGCAACGCTCTTCGTCAACTTTTGATTTGGAATTTCGACGAGAGCGTTGTCTCTATGATCCCTGAAGGGGAAGTTCCTTATACACCTAATGATGCTCCTGTAGGGACTGATCACACTCGCCTAGAGAGCGAATACAAAGGTTTCTATCGCTTTGTGAAAGGGGGTGCAGATAAACTCCCAAGTCTTCGTAGAGAAACTATGTTTGTGCAACTTCTTGAAGGTCTGTCTGCTGAAGAAGCAGAACTCCTTTGCCTAGTAAAGGATGGTAGAATGACAGAAAAATATAAGAGAATCACTAAGGCAGTGATCAGTGAAGCGTTTCCTCAAATTAGATGGGGAGGACGCTCTTGAAAGTTATTAAGTCAAATTGTAAATCTGAGGATGCATCGGATACAAGTTTGCCCAATAACGCATTTTTAGTTACTTACAATGATGGTGATGAAGTAAAGCATGATCTTGTCATGTCTAGTAAGCAATCTGAAATTTTTGATTATTATTGGGATTTGTATAAAAATAATTTTATTACAATGAAACAATCTGAAGGTAGAAAGAGTCCTAAATTATGGAAAGACCCGAGTGTAAAAACGAAGAAAAAAGAAAAATGACAGTTTATTTTGATGATAGGGCATACGCTCAAAAAGAGGAAGAAGAGGCAAAGCAACTTGCTGCTAAACTTGAAGAAGAAAAGAATCGTCAGATAGCTATTAATGCAGTTGCTAATTTGACATCTGCTGTTGTCAAACCTGTTATTCTTATGCTATTATGGAACTGGTTAATGCCCAGTATCTTTGGTCTTGCTACCATTGGATACTTTAAAGCATTTGGTCTTTATCTGATTTCTCGTATTGTGTTTGACAAAAATGAATAATGTAAAACTTATCTCTGTAACTCCAGATGCAGAAAAAACAATCGGATACATTGCTCGTGTAAGTAATCCTGCCAATCAAGAGAATCCTAAAGTATCAGGATTGCTAAAGTATTGCATTAAACATGGGCACTGGTCTGTGTTTGAGCAAGCATCAATGACCATGGAGATTGAGACCACTAGAGGATTGGCAGCTCAAATTTTACGTCATCGCTCATTTACATTTCAGGAGTTTTCTCAACGATATGCTGACAGTTCTCTGTTGGCAGAAACGATTCCCCTTCCGGAACTCCGTAGGCAAGACACTAAGAATCGTCAGAATTCTATTGACGACATTGATCCTTTCGTCAGGCAAAAGTATGAAATTCTGATGATGGATCACTTTAAAAATTCTATGGAACTGTATCAAAAGATGCTTGACGAGGGCATTGCAAAGGAGTGTGCTCGTTTTGTGCTTCCCCTTGCTGTACCTACTAAACTTTACATGACGGGGAATCTGCGTTCATGGATTCATTATATCGAATTGCGATCTTCTAATGGTACACAAAGAGAGCATATGGATATTGCTCTTAATGCAAAGAAGATCTTCTGTGAACAATTTCCAATTATTTCTGAAGCAATGGAGTGGATTTGATGCCTACTTATCCGGTAATAAATAAAAAAACAGGAGAGAAGCAAACTCTTCAAATGTCCATGAAACAATATGATTCATGGAAAAAAGACAACCCTGATTGGGACAAAGATTGGAGTGAAGGTATTGGTGGGGTAACCTATGGTACGCCGAAACAATCTGATGGTTTCAAAGAAGTGATGTCAAAAGTTCAGAAAGCCCATCCTCGGGCAAACCTTAGTAGATTTACTTGATATGGCAAGAGCAAGAAAGCGGAACACAACGAGTAATCCTGTCCCTTCCAACATGAGTGCGAAACAAATGAAAAGGAAGAAACCTTTAGACAAGTCATATATGGTTCCTATTAAACCATTGACTACAAACCAAGAACACGCCTTTGATCAATATGAAGCAGGGCAAAACCTGTTGCTTCATGGCGCTGCTGGCACAGGTAAAACTTTTATTACACTTTACCTTGCACTTCAAGAAGTGCTTGACGAAAATACTCCTTATGATAAAATTTATATTGTAAGGTCTCTGGTTCCTACTAGAGAGATTGGTTTCCTCCCTGGAGATCATGAAGACAAGTCTGCACTTTATCAAATCCCATACAAGAACATGGTCAAGTACATGTTCAGTATGCCCGATGACAATTCTTTTGAGATGCTTTATGATAACCTTAGAGCCCAAGAAACTATTTCTTTTTGGTCTACTTCTTTTATTCGTGGAGTTACTCTTGATAATGCGATTGTCATTGTTGACGAGTTTTCTAACCTGAACTTCCATGAACTTGATTCAATGATCACTCGTATCGGTGAGGATTCTAAGATTATGTTCTGTGGTGATATTACTCAGTCCGACTTGGTTAGAGATCATGAAAAAACTGGTATCTCTGACTTCATTCAAATTCTACAGAACATGAAAGAATTTTCTTGTATTGAATTTGGTATTGATGATATCGTTCGTTCTGGTCTTGTCAAGTCGTATCTACTTACTAAATATAATCTTGGTTTCTAATGTTTAATTTTATTGATGTCGTTCTCAACGAACATGTTGAGGTCGAACCTGTGAATCGAGATGGAGTTAGATTTTATCCCATTCCTGGTGCAGATAAATACTATCCGAGTGTTACCTCAATCACATCGTTTAAGAACGCTCAGTTCTTCAAAAAGTGGAGAACTAAAATTGGTGAAGATGAGGCGAATCGAATCACTGCTCGTGCCACTCAAAGAGGAACTGCATTCCACTCTATAACCGAAGATTATTTCAAAGGTGAATTAAAATTAGACAAATACTTGGAAAATAATCCATTATCTGTTAGAATGTTCCAGTCAGCGAAGTCTACGCTCGACCGTATCAATAATGTTCATTGTTTAGAGACTTTTCTTTATTCGCATTATTTGGGTTTAGCAGGACGAGTTGACTGTATTGCCGAATTTGATGGCGAATTAGCAGTGATTGATTTTAAAACCTCAACTAAAGAAAAAAAAGAGGATAACATTGAGCATTATTTTGTGCAGGAAACTGCATATGCTGCGATGTTCCTTGAGCGTTCAGGTATAGAGGTAAAGAAAATTGTCACACTTATCGCCACTGAAGAGGGAACTATTCAAGTATTTCAGAAGTACAATCTTGATGACTATTTACAATTACTCAAATCCTATATCGAAGAATTTGTTAGGGGAAGAACGAATGCCTAAAAACCAATTAGAGGATAATTTTTTAAACCCAATAAAATTCTCTTCGGATATTGAAAGTCTTGTCAAGAGTAGCAACGGATTAATTTCTTATGTGGAAGCGATTGTTACTTATTGCCAAGAAAATGATATTGAATTAGAATCAGTACCTAAACTGCTATCTAAACCTCTCAAAGAACGATTGCGACATGAAGCAATGCGTTTGAATTTTATGAAACAATCATCGAAAGGAGTCTTGCCACTGTGACCGGTTTTGAAGTGTATAAAATGTATCTTGCATTGAAGCAACACTTCACAAAAGATAGTTATGATTATATAAAATACAAAGGCAAAGTATCTGCCAGTGAACGATCCTTCCGTGACCGGAGGGATCGATATTTTTTTGATAAGTTATCTGTCAAGTATTCTGATAGAGAAGTTCTGAATTATTTTGTTGCTAACTTTATTAACGACTCTAAAGGATACATTAAATCATTTAGTCATACTGTATATGACGATTGGAAATCATATCAAGAGTCCTTTCTTTACAAATTTAGACAGGATATACATTCACTCTTATGCGATTATGAATCCCCATATCAAGATAAGTTTGATAAAATTTTTCAAGTAACAACTGGAGAGCATCCTATTCTTCTTAGACGATATTTTGCCGGAGAAATCGCATTAGAAACTCTTGTTATTTTTGAGCATTGTTTGGGATATATTTCAAATTTTGATAAAAAACTATCGGATCCTATTTGGAAAGATACAAAGAGAAAGGTAGAAAAGTATATGCCATTTTTGAATATTGATTGTCAAAAATACAGATCAGAAATTCTTACAGTAATTAGGACAAAGTTATGAGTTTTTTCAAATCAGATCAAGTGCAAGAAAATTTACAAGATATTTTTGATACTTACCAAGGTATTGCATCAGAAACATCTCAACTTGGAAAGATGAATAAGCAAGAAAAGTTAGAGCATATTGAACAATGCAAAGGATTAATTGATAAGCAACGAACTTTTTACGCTCGTCTTTGTCTTGCTGCTTCAGAAGATCCCGAAGCAGCAGACATGAAAACAAGGATTAACGCTCTCTCACAGGCATTTGGGTATGCTAACCTCATGGAATGTATGGATGCCATGATAGAGACGCTTGAGAATGCGGCACAGAGGGAGGTTGACACCTGATATATAATATGCTATCCTTACAGGGTAGTCACACAAAACATACACTACACACATTCAATACGGAGAATACGATTATGTCTTTTGCATCTCTCAAAAAAGCGTCCAGCGGCAGTGCTTTTGCTCGACTGACGCAGGAGATCGAAAAACTCAACCAACCTCAGGGAGGAGGTGCTGATGAGCGTCTCTGGAAACCTGAGATGGACAAGTCGGGTAACGGTTATGCCGTGATCCGATTCCTTCCTGCTCCTGAGGGAGAGGAACTGCCTTTCGCAAAGGTTTGGTCTCATGCTTTCAAGGGTCCTAGTGGGCAATGGTACATCGAGAACTCTCTGACTACCATCGGCAAGGATGATCCTGTCGGTGAAATGAATCGTGAACTGTGGAACAGTGGCAATGAAGCAGACAAAGCGGTTGCTCGTGCTCAGAAGCGTAAACTGTCCTACTACAGCAACATCTATGTTGTGAGCGATCCTGCTCACCCCGAGAACGAAGGTCGCGTCTTTCTGTACAAGTACGGCAAGAAGATCTTTGACAAACTGGTGGAAGCAATGCAACCTCAGTTTGCAGACGAGACTCCTTTGGATCCTTTTAACCTCTGGAAGGGTGCTGATTTCAAGGTCAAGATCCGCAAGGTCGAAGGTTACTGGAACTATGACAAGTCCGAGTTCGCTGCTGCTGGCACTCTTGGTAACTTTGATGACGACAAACTGGAAAGCATCTGGAAGCAGTGCTATTCTCTCGCAGAGTTTGAAGCACCCAAGAACTTCAAGTCCTATGAGGATTTGAAGAAGCGTCTGGATATGGTGCTCGGTAAAACTGCCCCTGCTCGTCGATTCGATGAGCAAGATGAAGCAGTGTTCGACACCCCTGTTGGCGGCGGATTCAATGACCCTGACATCACTCCTTCTAACAAAGGATGGGGTCAAGAGGTTTCTGACTTCCGAGAGAAAGCAGTTGCTGCATCTCCAGTTGCTGATGAAGATGATACTTTGTCATATTTCGCTAAACTTGCTGAGGAAGAATGATGAAAACTGCTATTGCTGCACTTCTACTGCTTTCTGCTGCTCCTGCTAATGCTCATGGTCAATATCAACATGACCATGGACAATCGCAAGCAGGATGGTCACGACAAGAACGCTGTTTCAAGCGTGTTTATCGTGAGGAATATATTCCTGGAAACGCTCGTACACCCGGATATGTAAAAACATATAAGAAGCGTGTAAGAGTTCCATGTGATTATCAGAGAGAACCTATCCCTCTTTATAATGAACCCATTAATCAAAACTATGGTAGTGTTCCGGTTCAACCTCCAGTGAAACAACAATCGTCAAATATTGATGATAATTCCTGTATTGAAGGTAGTATTCTTGGAGGAATTGCTGGTGGTGGTGCTGGTGCTGCACTATCTAGAGACGATGGACGCTTCTGGGCAATTCCTCTTGGTATTGTTGGTGGTGCCCTTGCTGGTTGTCAAATTGATGGAGGGTGAAACCAAAATCGCCTTTTAAAACCAAAATACCCGGAAAAAAATTTCCGGGTATTTTTTTGCTCTTAAGGTTTTTTAGTAACCGCCTCCGCCAGGAGAGGGACTTGGACTTGGAGTGGGGGAAGGTGTAGGAGAAGGTGTAGGTGTAGAAGCAGGTGCCGGATTGGGTGTAGTTATTGTTGTAGTTGTAGTTGTAGGTGTTGTCTCTCCTGAAGTAGATACCCCTGCTGTTGAGAAACTTGTATCAGTATCATACGATGTTACTAATAGAGTTTCGGAAGTGTTTCCTTGTTGTCGGGTTACAGAATCATTGGTAGTCAAGAATCTAGATACTATACTTAATTCAGTTTTCTTATTTCCCTCTTCATCCAATTCTGGACAGTTATTATAAGTTAATCCATCTTCTAGTTCATCTTTCATCAATGCAACTGTAGTTGGGGTAGGAAGTCGGATAAACCTTTTTTGTTCATTTAAATATTCTTCATGATCATAATTTGAGATTGCAGTTATGGATAAATTTTTTGATAAGATAGTGCCATCGGGAAGCGAGGCTCTATAACTTTCATTAACTTGAATTCCTTGAGGTATTAGAATATCACCTTCATATTTGATTTCCTTAGTTTCCCAATGATGTATTCCTCCAGTATCATTTTTATACTTGTTAAGCACAAATTGTAAAAAATCATATGAATCTTTTGGCCATTCCTCGGCATAATTAATTATATTATTTGTTATAAGAATAACCCAATCCATATATGGATCGCCATAGTAATCAAGAGCAATTGAACTTGGAGTATCACCTTCTTCTACCCTTGCTCTCTCGAACTGCACGAAGTTTTGATTTAAATCTTCATCAACTGCAAGTCTTCTGAAGATATTTTTAACCAAAGTGTAATTTATTGCTTCATCTTCTTTTACGCCATTTGCAACGTAAATGTTCGGTAAGTATGTGAAATATCCTGCCATTAGTATCCTCTTTGAACTTGTTCTTTTGTGAGTAATCGGGTTTCAACAAATGAACATGACAAAACAACCGCAGGAACATCTATTTCATTACTATTAACTTGTTTTCTTGCAACATATGTACCATCCGGAGTATAATTTACTTGAATTCCAGTGCAGATCGATGGAAAAATTTTAAAATGAATGTCTTCTCGGTCTAATAAAACCTCCTTCGGTCTCGGTGAACCGCCTATCTCCTGACTTCTTCGATTCCCTTCTCGCATTCGTACAAATCTAATGTCGTATCTATCGGGGATCGACATGTAGCGATCATTTTTTGCATATCCAGAATCTAAATCTTTGAATATATCTTTATCGAATATATTAGATGATTTTCTTTTGTAATCTAAGTCGTCATAATTAACATCATTTCCTTTATCTTTTTGTTTAGGATTCATTTTTTTGTATTTGCTATTTTTATTAATTAGCGTTTGATCAAATTCTGCGCCTTGTAAAGCGGGTATTGCCCCACCTTTCATATAATCGCAAATTCTGTAAATTTGTTCTGCCTCCTTTGTATTTCTTGCTAACATTTTAAATGCAAAGTTATGAGTTCGGAAACTCATTCCCGAAAAGACTTGTTCACTAAAGGGGTTAAAAATTCTACCATCATTCATTTGACTAATGGCATTGATATTGGTTGATCCTGATAACCCAAGATATGCGTTGAAACTATTTGCCATTTGTACTGCAGTTGCAGTACTGAATTCTGGCAGTGCTGCTTGAGCAGCATCGGTTAAAATGTCTGCCACCTTACTCATATCTTTTCCTTCGCCTATTAAATTAGTTAAAGCAACTCCCATACCGCCAAGATCCATTCTTCGATATGCAGGACCATAAGAAGTTTGAACATTACCTGGAATTGCAATATAACAGGCATTGGGATCATACCGTACTTTTTGAGGACCAGTCTGCAATGATTGTCTACTGAAAAAGTAATTCCCAGACGCATTTGCCGAGGTGTCTAATCTATGGCGATGAAAATACACATAATCTATCGCTAAAGTACGAGGATCTTCTGTATCACCGCCTGATCCAGGCACTGGGGATTGGTATGGATAATAAAAGGTCGCCATTAATCCTCTAAATATAGATAGTCTCTACCTATTTATGAGGTATCAAGGAAAGTATCGATGTTCTTTCCCCCAAAAGTACAAAGGCGATATTAATAATATCATTTATCGTTCGTCATGGGAATATAAATTTATGAAATGGTGTGATATTACTCCTTCTGTACTAGAATGGGGCAGTGAAGAAATTATCATTCCTTACATATCACCTGCAGATGGTAAAAAACATCGTTATTTTCCTGATTTTTATGTGAAAATAAAAAATGAAAAATATTTAGTTGAAGTAAAACCATTTAGACAGACACAAGAACCTAAAACCCAGAAAAAGATGACTAAAAGATATATTAATGAAGTTGTAACTTATGCAGTTAATCAAGCGAAATGGAATGCGGCTAGAGAATTTTGTGCTGATCATAAGTGGAAATTCATGCTAATTACTGAAAAGGAGCTTAAGATCTAATGGGTCAAATAAAACAAAATGTGTTTGAAGGGGGGGCACATACTAGATTTTCAAATCCCTCTGTTCAAGGTTTTATCAACAATGTTGATACTGGACTGAGTTTCAGTAATCTTTTTTATATTTCTATATACCCTCCAAATGTATATTTTGAAGAAACTGTAAACAATGGAAACCCTTGGCCAAAAAGTACAGACTATGGTCTACCTTATAAATTGTTTAACCTTTATGCTCAGGCAATCAATATGCCTAGTAAGCAATTGATGACTGGTCAGGTTGTTGATATTGGAACTGTAACCAAGTTTGCTACGGGAGTTGGATACGGTAGTTGTAATATGACATTTAATGTTCCTAGAGATCATTGGATCAGATCTTTTTATGAACAATGGATGAATATGATTATTGCAGACTCTAATAATTATGTTGAGGACTATGAATCGTATGTTGCACGAAGGATTAGAATTTATAAATTGGAAAGAGGAGATGGGGACAGGGCAAACGAAAGCAGAGATTTTGATAATGGTAGATTGAGATTAAATTATCCAAGAAGGGAGGTTAGAGATCAAGTAAGGGTGAATAAAGTTGTTGCTTGCTTAGAACTGAGAAATGTTTTTCCTCAAAATATAGGAACTACTCAATTAAGTCAAAGAGATAGTCGATTGACTACTATGACGGTTGGTTTTAATTATGAACGATACAGATTATTTACGGCAAATAAACAAGTTGGCACATTCTTGGATAATAGATTGGATAAAGATGGGAGAGAAAATTCTTCCTCTTACAATAATAGATATTGGTAATCTTGATAAATAAAATTACTGAGTTGAACACAATTCTCTATGTCCTTACCTAAAATTAATACTCCCCAGTATAAGATGAAACTGCCTTCTGATGGCAGAACAGTAAACTTTAGACCCTTCTTGGTGAAAGAAGAAAAACTTCTTCTTATTGCAACCGAAATGGGTGAGCAAGAAGAAATCATGAGTGCAATCACTAAAATTATTGAAGATTGTACTGATATCACAAATGTAAAGGATCTGGCTACTTTCGATATTGAATTTGTATTTTTGCAAATTCGTCAAAAGTCTGTTGGTGAAGAAGTGAAAGTAAATGTAACTTGTCCTGATGATGGAGAAACTCAAGTTGAAGTTGAAATTCCCTTGAATGATATCAAAGTTCATAAGGAGAAAAAGCATAATGCCGCAATTAAATTAGGCGATAATGTTGTTCTTACCATGGGGTATCCGAATCTGGAAACTTTCGTTGAAATGAACTTTATTGATCAAACTCCTAGTGTTGATCAAATTTTTGAAGTTGCTGCTAAGTGTATGGTCAGCATTGCTGATGCTGAACAAGTATATGATTGCAAGGATTGTACTAAAAAGGAACTTCTTGAATTCTTGGATGGTCTTACCTCTAATCAGTTTAAGATGGTTCAAGACTTTTTTGAGACAATGCCTAAACTGAAGCATACTATTAAAGTAAAGAATCCTAGTACTGGAGTTGAGAATGATATTGTACTTGAGGGACTATCTGCTTTTTTCGCATAATGATGATGCATAATTCTTTGATGAATTATTATCAAACGAATTTTTCATTAATACATCATCATAAATGGCAAATTGAATACATTGAAAACCTTATGCCTTGGGAGAAGGAAATTTATGTTATGATGTTGGTCGATTTCCTTGAAGCAGAACAAGAACGATTAAAAGATCAAAAAGCGCAGAATCAATAAAAAGTGGCAAAGGTTAATGTATACAAAATAGTTAATCCTCCTAAGGTAAACAGTGCTGCACCGACAGAAGTAAAAAATGTCGGTGCAGCACTTACTGCTAATATGAAATCTTTTAATCGTCTTGGGTTAACTTTTACTGGGATCAGCAAAACTACAAACGGTCTTGCTAATGTATCTGCTGCATCCTTAAAGGAGAGTAAATTAAAAGAAATATCTGATAGAAGGGCAGCACAAAGAGAAGAAGATAGAAAAAGAGAAGAAGAATTTGAGAACAGGAAGTCTTTACTGCCAGAAAGAGTAAAGAAAGAAAAACCAACATCAAAAGAAAAATCTTGGTTGCAGAACCTCTTTGAGGGGATGTTTGGATGGTTAAAACCTCTTGCGTTGCCTGCACTGGCATTTTTAGGGAGTTTATTTACCCTAAAAGCAGTAGAAGATATTAGAAATTATCTTAACGATCCTAACGGAAGAGCAAGATTTGTTGCATTTTTTGAAAAACTTGGATTTGTTCTTAATAAACTAAAAGATTTTGCATCTTGGTTGATTAAAGACAATTTACTGGAAGGTTTTTCTAAAACTTTTGGTGAAAATAAAACTGTATCTGAGAGGTTACAGGGCATCGGTCAGATGCTTATTGGTATTATTGGATTAAAGGCATTACTTAATCCATTTGGACTGATCAGACAAGTAATGGGGTTGATGCAGCTCCGTAGTAGAGAACTGCAAAATGCTCAGCGACGATTAAGACAAGAGCAAGCAGCGAATGCTGCTTTAAGGAGACAATTAGAACGAGGCAGAAGAGGGTCAGACCGTACACCAGAAAGACCGAGCCGTAAACCAGATAAACCCGATAAAACTAGACCGGATAAAACTAGACCGGATAAAACTAAACCTACTGCATCTCGACCTGGTGGTAATGCTGCTCAGGCATCTGTAACTAATAGAGGTGGTGGAACTCAACCAACTAGATCTGGTTCTGCTGCACCTGGATATAGAGATCCTGGTAGATATAGGGCACCTGGTCAAGCTCGTGCGGGTGGTACTTTTGCTTCACAACAAGCTAGAAAACAATTACCTGGACCACAAGGAACACGCCCCGGTCTAAGAAGATTTGGAACTGATCTAAACCGTCCTACTTATAATCCAAGAGTAACTACAAGTCTTGGCCGTGCGAGTAAATCATTTGATCGTAGATTACTGGGTCAGGCAGGTGTAGTTGATACTGCAAGAAACTGGAAAAATAAGAGAATTACTCTTAGACAAGGTTTAGGGGATCTTGGTAGATCTGGTGCAAGAGGAATTTATAGACTACCCGGCAATGTTGTTAGAGGGACTAGATTAGCAGCGAGAGCAACTAGATCAGTAGCGAGAACAACTACTGCACCATTTAGAGCGACAGCAAGATTTGGTGGTAACCTTCTTAACAAAGCGGGTGCTCTCGGTAAATTTGTAAAAGGACCTTTAGCAAAGGTATTCGGAAATATTCCTTTTCTGGGTGCTGCCCTTTATGCAATCTTTAATCTATTAAAGATTGATGAAAATGATAATGTCACTCTTGATAGGTCCAAGTTGGGACAAACTGCATTTCAGACTGTTGGTCTAGCACTTGGTTCCGCAATTGGTAGTTTTATTCCTATTCCTGTTGTAGG
>CENS01011631.1_pt1 | contig 13922 bp, 28 predicted proteins | sample 530201 | NCBI WGS metagenome assembly CENS01 (sample SAMEA2619747, study PRJEB7988) | marine metagenome | biome: marine biome (ENVO:00000447); feature: surface water layer (ENVO:00002042); material: "saline water (ENVO:00002010), including plankton (ENVO:xxxxxxxx)" | depth 5 m | reverse complement strand
TTCATAAAGCAAACTAATCTATAATACCCTTATAAATATATCTTTAAGTATCAGAAAGATTAATTCTTAATTATGTCTGCTCAAGAGTTTAAAAGTATGGGAGAGTTCAATTCATGGGTGAGAGATAATATAAATAAACTATGGCAATATAATTATTTTACTAATAACTTTCAAAAAAGAAATCAAGGAGATATAATTAATCCTAAGTTAGGTCATATTTATGTGGAACCTATTTCAGAGACCCATATGAATGTTTTCTTCCTGAATCATTTATCAGAAACGAATGTTTCTTTTGCAAACCATGATTATGTAATAGAATATTATGGGAGTCAAATTGGAATGTTTGAAAAATCAGGTTTGAGAATAACTTATGTTAGTCATGAAGCAGATTATTGGGATAGAAGATTAAAAGGAAAGTCTAATGTTTTCTTATATAACGATAGTTTTGAATTTTTGAACTGGAAAGAAAATCCTTTTGAGGTGAAATCATGACAATACAAAAAAAGCCTAAAGATTATTTTTCAACTGCATATTTTAACTATCTGGTAGATATATCTGAATACAGAGGCAATAAACAAATGGATATGATTGATTATGATTTAAATAAGGATTTATATGAAAAAGTAACTAAAGAAATGAAGAACAATCCTAACTTGTTAAAGGAACTTAATTATGATAATCCATCAATTGAAATGGGGCATATATATATCATAAAACTTAATAGGTGGCAAGGGATTACTATAAGTTATCCTGATGGTATGGAGTGGAGTGATTATTGGAATGATGATGTAACGAGATATAAAGAATTTTCAATATCTGAAGGTTATTTAGCAGTAATAAAATTACCCCCTTATACTAAAGTATCAAAAATAGTCAATCCCGATACTCAATGGCAAAGAACTGAAAAGAGGACTTTATGGGGTAATCCTAATTATTTATATGCAGAAAGGGTTGAAAATTATTATTTTTCTATCATGTTGCCTGATGATATAGCCTCTAAAAATCCTTTGGTGTATTCAAGAAAAAATAGTTTAGCAAAACAATACCCCATATATTTTGCAAACGGAGAACAACAAAGTGCTATTGATGATGAGGCTGGTAGATGGTCATGGAATACTTGGTCTTCTACTTCGCACATAAATCAGTATGGTTTTCCAGCAGGTTCAACATGGGCTCTTTTAAGAACTTGGCCTGATTTCTTAAATTGGGGAAATACCTACCCATTTTCAACAAAGTAATTATATAGGTATGATTTTCAATAACTAATCATGAATATTGTAGAATCGCTAACCTTTGATGATGTTTTACTAATGCCTCAATACTCAGATATTAAAAGTAGAAAAGAAGTAAATACTAAAACTCAATTAACTCCTAAAATTTATTTAAATACTCCCATTGTTGCCTCTAATATGGACACAGTATGTGAATCTGATATGGCAATTAAGATGGCTCAATTAGGAGGTATTGGATTTATTCACAGGTATTTAACCATTGAAGAGCAAACTCAAGAAGTTTTGAAAGTAAAAACACATCATGATGTAACTATTAGAAATCCTTATTGTGTAAGGGAAGGCACTACCACGAAAGATGCAGTAGGTTTGATGATTGAAAACAATGTATCTTCTGTATTAGTTGTTGATGAGAATGAAACATTTAGAGGGATTTTGCCTTTGAAAAATGTTACTTTTCAAGAAGTAGAAAATTCAATGGTTCAAGATTATATGATTTCTTATGAAAATGCTGTATATGCTACAGATAATAATAGTCCAGAAGAAATTATAGACATTATGAGAGATAATAAAGTTGGTAAAGTTCCTATTTTGGATAAGAATTACAAAATTTCTGGATTAGTTACAAGGAAGGATATGTTTTCAGAAAAATCATATCCCCTTGCAACCAGAGACTCTTTGGGAAGGCTCATGGTTGGAGCCGCAGTAGGAATTAATGGAGATTATATGGAAAGAGTAGATTCATTAGTAGGTGCAGGAGTTGATGTATTAGTAGTAGATATCGCTCATGGGCATTCTAAAAATTGCATTGATGCCGTAAAGAATATTAAATCACAATATGAGATTCCTGTTATTGCAGGGAATGTTGCTACAGGAGTGGGTGCTAAGGAATTGGTTGAGGCGGGTGCTGATGGAATCAAAGTAGGAGTTGGTCCCGGAAGTATTTGCACAACCAGAATTGTAACAGGGCATGGCGTTCCTCAATTAAGTGCAATTATTGATGTGTGTGATACAGTTAGCGTTCCTATTGTTGCTGATGGAGGGATTAGGAAATCTGGAGATATTGTAAAAGCATTAGCGGCAGGAGCGTCAACAGTTATGCTTGGAAGTCTTCTTGCAGGAACTGAAGAATCTCCCGGTCATTTTATTCATAGGAATGGTTCAAGATATAAGATGATTAGGGGTATGGCTTCATTTGGTGCGGCTCTCGGAAGGAAAAAGAGGGCGGGAGATGAAGTTTCATCGGCAACTCCTGAAGGGGTTGAAGGATTAGTTCCTTATAGGGGCTATGCTGAAGAAGTAGTTTTACAGTTGATGGGAGGAGTTAGAAGTGGATTTTCATACTCAGGTGCAAAAACGCTTATTGAATTATGGACAAATGCTCAATTTACAAAGATTACTTCTTCGGGATTAATTGAAAGTAGACATCATGACATTGATAAGTATTAAATAGGTTGTATTCTTCATGTTAAATATGCTATCTATTAGAGAAGTTGTAAATTCTCTTTCACAAAGGGAAATAGACTTAATTATTAGTAGCCCTACAATTCAAGAAGCATTTATTGAAGATGCGGTTTTAGAGCATGGTTTTGATAAATCAGACTTAGAAGAATATTTTAGAACTGAGTATTCAAATGTAAAAGAAGAGCAGAAAGTTGTTGAAATCCCTTTGAAGGTGGTTAAACCGACTCCGCAATGGGATAAGGGAGAAACTTTCATGGTTAAACATAGAAAGGCTACTCTTATGAATGAGATTTTAGAAGTTCTACAGGAAACTAATGGCATCTCTAAAACAGCAATTTTACTTAAATTAGGTAAAGATAATGTTTCTTGGAGGAAAATATTTGCAGATGTTTCTGAATATATGCTTGCCAGAGGAAATATCAAAAAAATATCTACGAAATATTATTTATCCAATCAATCAGTATACAGAGAATGTGAGTTTCACAGAGAATTATATGCTTTATTGTATGAGAGTCCTAAGACGACTACTTATTTGATGAAAAAAATGAGATATAATAATCCTAAGGGAAGGGTTAAAGTATTACAAGCACTAAATATGATGGTTGAAGAAAAAATAGTTCAAAAGGAATCCAGATATTGGTGCTTATTGGATTAATTTATATAGGTAATAAACATACGACATTATACAGGTGATAAGAAATGTCGCAAGCAGTAGTAGTAGTAGATATGGGCAATGAACCATTTAATGAAGAAAGCACTTTTAACGATTGGTGGTCTAATAATAATTGTAAAATTAATGGTGAAACGATTCATGTAATGACTGAATCTCATGAAGAAGTAATTAATTTTGATTATTATCCTAAGGCAAAAACAACTATCTTTAAATTTGAAACGGATGGAGATTATTTCCCTCCAATCCTAATGGAATATATTAATTCCCTTGAAGATGTAGATAAGACTCAGATATCAGTTGCCATTGAGGGTGAATGGGGAGAGTTTGATAATTTGGTAGATATGTTGCTCCAAGATTTTAAAGATTATATTTTAGATGGTCAAGATTTTGATACGGAATAATATTTATATAGGTAATTTAGGAAGTGATGTATATGCAAAAGTTTTGGAAATGTGATAGTTGCGAAAGTGTTTCAAGGTATAAGGGATTGTGCAGAGAATGCACAGAATATGCAGAAGATGGTTCTATTGTAAAAGCAGTTCCCAGAGTCAGGAAGAATTCTGATGGGACTGATTGGCAACCTCCTCAAAAAGCAAATGCTATTTCTGTAGCCGATAGGCTTCAGATGATTAGACAGAACAGAAGGAGAAAGCCCAATAAGAAGCAAATTCAAAATATGTTGGATGCAATGGAAGTCAATTCAGAAGAAATGATGGATATTGGCGAATCTGTAGATGAGGAGGAGTGATTATTTGAGTTTAGAACTTACTTTACTTATTGCTAATTTTGCATTATTGTTTATAGCATATATATTTATATTGAACTTTTTTAAAAAGGTATCTCAAGAAATAACTCATTTAGATAACAAACAACAAAGCACCATCTATGGAGTTTCTCATGTATGGGGTTCATTAAAAGAATTGAGAGAAGAGATAATGGTAAATTTTTCAGATGCAGACCCTGTTGAAGATTGTGAAGGTGAAGACAATGAGTGAATTGTTAATTGGAATTATTGGTTGTCTTTTACTTTATTGGCTTGGAACTATTCTTTATCCTGAGCCTGAACATAAACCTATTCAACAAGAATTAATTAAAATGGAGAGTAATAAAGATGGTGAAGATTAGAGATTACCAGATGCTTTTATCTTATTTTCTTGACGCTCTCAAGGGAGGAGATTTGGCAGAAGAATATCTTCCTGAATATCCTTTGATTGCAAAAGAGATTGAGTTTATTTCTAATTATTTAGAGGCAAGGCTTAAGTTTATCAACAATCTTGAAAAAAGTCAAGAATTATTTGAACATATCAGGAGGTTTTTTGATGAGTCAGAAAGTAAGCAATAAGTTTCCATTTGAGAATTGCATCATTTGTAATTCTTATTGGCCTAATTCTGCTTTGACTAAGGAAGGCATTTGTCCAGACTGTTTGATTGTTAAAAAAGGTGAAGAATATGAATTTTAGAAAAACCATTGGAAAAATTACAAGTCCCGTTTTTGTCCCATTGAGAAGATTGATTGCATGGACAGATGATAAATTTGGAACTTGCGACCATCAATTAGTATTGCAACCAAGACCTTGCTTTATTTCTTTTGAATCTGATTCTGTAGAGCAAATTTCTGAATTGATGAAAAAGGTTTCTAAAGATAAAGCCAACTTACAAGGATTAGATGATTCGGAAGAGTGATTTAATTGAGTATTTTTTATAGTGTATTAATGGCATTTATTATTTCAAATATTATTTTAGGAATTATGGAATATTTAGTAAAATGTTATTCTCAAGAATAAGTATATATAGGTGTTTATACAAGTGATTTTTATGTGTGGGGCAATTCCTATTCAATGCGAAATCTGTAATAATTGGTATAGAATTGGTGACTGTATGCATTGTAATATCTCTGTAAAAAAGGATGATTGATTATATGTATATTTCATTAGATATTGAAACAATGAATCCTTCTTTAAAAGGATTATCTTTTGCATCTCCAGAAGGTTGGAAAACATCTTGTATTTGTATATATGATTCTGTAAAAGATAAAGTATTTTCTTTTGTAAAAAATCCAGATTATATTAGGTCATTTTATACAGGAAATATGCATCAAGTTTTACAAGATTTATACAGTTTTGAAGATTTAAAGGTATTTTTCACAGCATGGTATAATAATGGATATACATTAATTACACACAATGGAAATAAATTTGATATGCCAATTCTCTGTAAAACTATTACAGATGGAGGGGCAGATTTACAGGAAATATATGATTTGTTTGTAAAAAATGAAAGAGTAATTGATACTTGCGAGTATTTGAGAGTTATTACAGGAAGGAGATTTTCATTACAAAATCTCATTAAAGGAGTTTTGGGTGATTCTGAATCAAAATTAATGGATGGGGGGAATGCACCCAGAGAATGGCTTAATAAGAATTATTTAAAAGTATTGGTGTATTGCATTGGTGATGCAGTATATACATATCAAGTATACAATACTGTAAAACAAAATGGTGGAGTTTTAACAGCGAAATATAAAAAGAATAAGGAATTGATTGAAACAACAATAAATGAAGTAAATTGGTAGGTGAATAAAATGAGTGAAAATAAAGACAATTATTCAAAAAAGAAAAAATCTAAGCACATCAAAAAGAGTTACGAGCCAAAATTTGATGATGAAGAATTTTTGAGATTGCAAAATTTGATGAGATGTAAGCATTGTGAAACCCCATATCCTTTAAATATGATTTTATGTCCTGTGTGTGGAAAGACTGAAATAGGTGATTGATGTGGGTGAATGGAAATCTGAGGGTGGCCCTTGTAGAAGGCAATGTGATGTGGATATGAAAACGATGGTTTGTAAATCGTGTGGAATGAATTATAAAAGAGTTGATGAAAAATGAAGTGGCTTGTTGAATGTATGGATGAAAATAATAATTGGAATAAATTCAATTATTTTACAGGAAATTATTATGAAGTTAAAGAAAAATGCTCTACTATTCTGTTGAAAACTAAATATTATGGAATTAAAATTACTCAAATAGAGTAAGATAGTTTTATATAGGTCAAAAAGGAATTAAAAGGTATGCCAGAAATTGTAAATATTGTCGCAAGTCAAAGAATGGCTTTGAATTTAGACATTAATGAAGTAGCATATGTTTTAGACATTGATTTTGAACAGGAACAATTCCCCGGAATGGTTTATAGATGTGAAAACCCGAAGGTTTGTATTTTGTTGTTTAGGTCTGGAAAGGCAGTCGCAACAGGAGCCAAGAATTTTGAAGATATTGAAACGAGTTTTAAAAGACTAAGAACAGATTTAGAATCTCATGATTTTGAATTACTTCCCGAAGAGATTTGTGAAACTTCTTTACACAACTTAGTAGTTACTTCTGATTTTTCACAAATTATTGGAGAAGCCAAATTAAATCTGATGAATTTGATGTTCCACCTTCCTTTTGATAAGACTGAATATGAACCTGAACAATTTCCCGGATTAATTTACAGATTAGATAATCCTAAAGTAGTTTTCTTGATTTTTTCAAGCGGTAAATGTGTTATCACAGGCTCTAAGGATTTAGCAGAGGCTCAAGAAGCCGAAGATGCTTTAAGAGATGAATTGCTATCATTTTGATAAGTAAACTTTATATATCAATAGAATAAGTGATTCTTATGGCTGATAGGGTTGCGTTTTATAATGTTTTAGATAGAGAAGATTATAAAGACCCTTATTATGGACATACTGATTTAGAAGGATTTATTCACAAGGAAAGAAATTTGTTTAGAAAGGCAACAGGTCATGTGATGAATAAATTACAAGACGATGTTTTTAAATCAGCAATGACTTACAGATGGGCTCAAAAAGATAATCCTAAATTTGAAGGAAGAATTTTTGATAGAGTAAATGGATATTATGAAGTAATGTCTATTGAAGGTGAGCAAATTTTTATAGAAATTTCAAATGAGCCTTATCATGTTTTGTCCAGAACTACAGGCAGACCTTGTTATTCTTGTGAAGAAATCACTAATGATGCTTGGTTAGGTCCTTTTCACGATGTTGCTTTGATGAATTCTACTGCATATTTTTATGACAGAGATGAAAATTGGTTAGGAAGGCTAAATATTAGGTGGTGTTATAACGATGCTACAGGAGGAGTTGAAATAGGAGTTGACCCAAATATTTATTGTCCTGCATTTAACACATTTAGAGGAAGAGATGATGAATTTTTAAAGCAAGCCCTTTATTTTGTTTTAAATAAACAAGGTCAATTAAATTATGATACTGCTACTACTCCTTATTTGTATAAAGGGCATTCTGATACTACTTCTCAATATCCTGATGTTGCATTGCCCTATATTGGTTATCAAAAACTTCTAAAGAAAATATCTCCTCAGAGAGATGAGTGGAGATTTAATAATTTTAATGAGGAGTTTAATTGGGACAGATACGATGATGATTTTAGCGTTTTAGATGACGACCAAAATTATTTTGGCGGATTTTATGATTGAATATCTTTAAATAGGTAATTTGGATTAGTTAAATCATGGGATACAAAAAATTCAATTTTGGAAGCGAGTCTTGGTCTCATAAGGCAGAGGATTATCCTGATGAAGTTGAAAGGTATTCAGAAGTAGGGCAATCAAAGAATATTGGTTCGGTAGATTCTATTTCAGACTTGTTTAGAGAAAGATTTGAAATTGTTAAAGAACTCCTTGAAACTCAAGCAGGATTTAAAGCCTCTGGAAAAATCAGAGACTTGTTAGATTATAGGAAAAGAAGTAGTTTTAAACAAAGAACCTATAGGATTGTAGGCATTGTAGAAAATACCAGAAGGACTAAATCTGGTGGCAAGATGGTTACATTGGAAGATGATACAGGAGTCATGGATGTATTTATTAGAAAGGAAGACCCTGCAGTTGATTCTATTATTAATGATGATGTAATTGGAGTCTCTGGAAGATTTGATAAAAACAATCCAAATATGTTCTGGGTGGATGAAGTTCAATATGTTGATGTTCTTATGAATCATCAAAATAAAGGTGGCAAAGATTATGACCCCGTTTCTATTGCATTTATTTCCGATGTTCACATGGGTTCAAAATATTTCCTTGAAGAGACATGGGATAAAATGGTTCATTGGATGAACACAGACCCTTTGGCTAAAAACATTAAATATTTAGTTTTAAGTGGAGATACTGTAGATGGCGCAGGAGTTTACCCGAATCAAGAAAAAAATCTTGCAATTACAGATATTTATGAGCAATATGAATATTGTGCAAGGAAATTAGATGAATTGCCAGACCATATTACAACAATTATGTTGCCCGGCAATCACGATGCAGTCAGACCTGCAGAACCTCAGCCTGTTCTGGAACATTCTATTCAACAAAAATTCAATTCAACTGTTCATGTAGGTAATCCTTGTAGAGTTACTTTGAATGGAATTGATATGTTATCGTATCATGGAAAAGGAATGGATGATATTATTCCAAGAATGGATGATGTTACTTATGAGCAATCAGTAGTCGGTATGAAGCATATGTTAAAAAAGAGACATTTAGCCCCTATTTGGGGTGAAAGAAATGCACTCAGCCCTGAAGAAACAGACCAGATGGTGATTAGAAATCCTCCCGATATTTTTGTAACAGGGCATACGCACTCCCACGCAGTAGAATGGTATAGAGGTGTTCCCTGTATTGTATCCTCAACTATGCAGGGTCAAACGGATTTCATGCAAATGTTGGGTTATTCTTCAATGAAGGGATATTTGACTCTATATAATATTCAAAGTAGAGAATCCAGAGTTATTCAATTCCATGCAAACGATGATGTGGTGAAAAAGGTGGCTTGATGTTTGAATCAATTTTAGAATGGGCTTTGATAGGTTTGGTTTTGATAAATCTAATCGCTCTTAATGCTTGGCACAAGGTTATGCATATTAAAGTTCAAGAATTAGCGGCGGCTTTAAATCTATTAGTTGTATTAGGAGTTGTCAAAAACAAAATTTCAAATAGTAATGATAAAATAGATATCCAAAATGCCATCCAAATTATGAGATGGGATATGGGTGAAGACGATGGCGAATAATTTAGATGATTTGGTTATATTAGGAATCAAATACAAAAAAGTTTGTAATTGTAAGAATCAGCCTTGTATGATTTGCTTTTGTTTGTATACTCTTTATATCAAAGAAATTGAAGAGATGCTTGACCAATAATTTATATAGGTAATACTTGTTTATGATTAACATGGACTGGTGGAGAATTCCTGAAAGAGCAATTGACCCTCCCGATATTTATTGGCTGAGGTGTGAATCTTGTGATACGAAAGTAGATGTTGATGAGATGCATGAAGACGGTTATTGTGAAGATTGTTTGGAATATTGTAGATTTTGTGATAAGATGAAATATTACAGGCATTTTGAAGAGATTAAAGATGAGCCTATTTGCGATTGTTGTTATGAGTTGGTTTATGTATGTGAAAAATGCACAAAAATCGTCTATTCTCCAGAAGGTGAGAATGAATGGGAACCATTTTGTTCTGGTGCGTGTATGCACCCTATGTTGCAGGAGGACTAAATATGAATGCTTTAGGATTGTTTGATGGAATTTCGTGTGGACAGGTTGCTTTAGAAAGAGCAGGATTTAATATTGATACTTATTTTGCAAGTGAGATAGATAAATTCCCTATCAAGGTAACTCAACATAATTATCCAAATACAATTCAATTAGGAGATGTTACTAATTGGAGAGAATGGGATTTACCTCCCTTAGATTTAATTATGGGAGGTTCACCTTGTCAAGGATTTTCATTTGCAGGTAAGCAATTAAATTTTGAAGACCCCAGAAGTAAACTATTTTTTGAATTTGTAGATATTATTAATCATTTTAAGCCAAAATATTTTTTGCTTGAAAATGTAGTGATGAAAAAGGAATATCAAAATATTATTAGTGAATATCTTGGTGTTGAACCTATTATGATTAATTCAAATTTAGTTTCTGCACAAAACAGAAGAAGACTTTATTGGACTAATATACCCAATTTATCTCAACCCGAAGATAAGGGAATTTATTTGAAGGATATTATTCAAAATGATGTAGATGATAGTTATAATTTAAAAGGTAAATGGTTAGAGTGGTGGGAAAAGAATAAAGATTTCCAAGTTAGTAAAAAATATTCAGCAGTTAATCCTGAAAAGGCCATTTGTATGACGGCAAGGCAATATGCTAATTGGAATGGAACATTTATACAAATTCCATTCTCTATGACTGAAAGAAGAACGGAAGAGGCTAAAAAAATTAGGAAAGAACATCAGCAAAAACATGGGAGAGATTTTTCTCCAAGAAGAGGTAAGGAATTAGTCCCAAGAAAAGACGGAAAGATGAATTGTTTGACGGCAACATATTCACTTAAAGAACATACGGTTTTTGATAATCAAATGGTTTATAGAAAATTAACTCCTGTTGAGTGCGAAAGGCTACAAACATTACCAGATAATTATACAGAGGTTGTTTCAAATTCACAAAGATATAAAGCCCTTGGGAATGGATGGACAGTAGATGTTATTACCCATATCTTAAAAAATATGGAATAATTTATATATTACTTGATAGTGCATTATAATATGGCGATTAAAATCGGAACTGAGCCTTGCTCTAATTCATCTTCTGGAAGAGGGTGCGTTTACAAACCTGTAGGAACTCCTGCAATTGGAGATGGAAAGGTAAAGCACATCTGGTCGTGCAGAAGGTGCGGTGATAAGACTTATGAAATATTTGATTCAAAAGAAGTAGAATGTGCTATTTCTCATAACGGGATACACCAATGGGAAACTCAGAAAACCCTTTCTTTTGTCCAGCATTATAAATACAGAGATATTTCAGAATCTCAAAAATGCAGTTGTTGCGGTTCTGAAAGAATTTATGAATATAAGTCAATGATTGGTTATAATCCACATTGGAAAAGAAATTAAACACTTATATAGGTGTTTGATTTAGTTATGATTATGTATAAGGAAAATCAAATGTTGATTATGCAGGAATTGTTTGAACTAAAGCAAATGATTAAAAGACTAAGGGATGAGATTGCCGAATTAAGGGATGAGAGAAATCCGTATAGGAGAGTAATTCCTAATGACCCTCAGCCATTTATCCCAGATAAGGAGAGGACAAATCCATTTAATCCTTATAAAAGGGATGATATGCCTTATTATGGGGGCGAATAAGATGCCTTATATTCCTGAAAAAGATAGAGAAGCATTGGATTATGCAATTTTTGACATTACTGCGAGAATACTTGCAGAAGAGGGAACTGCAGGAAGGATGAATTATTGTATTTCTTCCATGATTAATATGATGATTGAAAAGAAAGGATTGAGTTATTCTAACCTTAATGAAATCGTAGGTGCTTTAGAATGTATTAAGATGGAACTATACAGAAGAGTGGCGGCTCCTTATGAAGATATAAAAATTCAAGAAAATGGAGATGTTTATTAATGCATCCTGATACTATTGATAAAGTAAAAAAATATATATCAGGTAGTGATGATTCAGAACTTCCATATACATTAGAAGATGTGATGAATTCTCATAAAACACTATCTAAAAGAGTGGATGAACTTCACATAGAAAGAAAAAATATAGATTTTAAAATCATAGACATCCATAAAAGGATGAAAATTGTAGAAGATAAATTAAGAAATATGTGCGAACACAATTGGATTAGAGAGCCTGTTCAATATTCTGAATTATATTGTTCTATTTGCGGAGTGTTTAAAAGATGACTATTAAAATTAGTCCCTATTACCAAGGAGAAGTGCCTTATTATAAAATTGAACATATCAGAACCTTAGGAGTCTCTGGGTGGTGGATTGTAGATTATGATGGATTGCCTGTAGAAGGTGAATTATATAGTTTGTCTGAAGCAAAAACGCTCATGGAAGAATGGGAAAAAAAACTGCAAGACTTATATAGGTCTCAAAAGGAGTGAGGATTATGGATTCAGTTGAAATTCAATTAGACGGTATAGAATTATCTTGGTGCTTATATAATGCTGAAAAAATTGTTGAGCATTATGCAAAAAAAAGTGATGTTGGTTCTGGCTCTTATAAACATAATAAAGTCAGTAGTAACTTAGTAGGTTTTAAATCTGAAGTAGGAACTAAAAAATGGTTGCTACAACATATTGATGAAAAGGATTTGATTTGCCATTATGAAAATTATTTAGAACCTAACTCTTTAGGAGATATTATTGCTCTTAATAATAGTTTGGAAGTGAAGGGGTTAAGACCACATCAATGGGATAAATATAAAAGATGCATTCCACCCAGACAGTTAGAAAAATATGTTAAAAATAATTCTATCGCCATTTGGACTACGACCACAGGAGACATTGAAAATCCCACAGTCGTTTTAAAGGGTTGGAATTATTGTAGTGAAGTTAAGGAACATGGCAAGTTTATTCATACCATTTGTCCAAATATTTGGTTAGAAGATGATTCAAAGATGAGGTCTATGGAATCCTTGATTGAGGCTTTGAAAATGCCGCAAACTATATAAGGGTATTCAAATAAGGAGAAATTATGTCTTACGATGACTTTGAGGTAGACGAAGAAACCAATGAGGTTTTAGATGAAATTGCAAAGGAAATAGATATGAAGGTGAATGATATGAAGAAGTTAAAGGGTTTAAGGTGTTATCTTGCAGGGCCTATTGACCATGCAGAAGATGATGGTGTAGGTTGGAGAACAGAAGCAGAAAAATGGTTTGAAAAGAAGAAGGTTTATGTTTTTAATCCTTGCAACAAGCCAATTTCATATCAGAAATATAAAGAAATTGATGAAGAAAAGGAAAAAATGATGGCTTTGAAGTCTACAGGGAGATTTTATGAACTATCTCAAAGGATGAAGGAAATTGTCCATGTAGATTTGAGAATGGTTGATATCTCCGACTTCGTAATTGTTTATCTGAATCCTGAAATCGCCATGTTTGGAACAATTCATGAACTAATTAATAGCCTTCATCAAAGAAAGCCTACCTTAGTAGTTATTGAAGGAGGTAGGACAAAGGCTCCCAATTGGTTGTTTGGAATTATGGATTTCAATTTTATGTTTGATGATTTTGAATCTCTATATAATTTCCTTGAACATATTGATAAGGGAACTATTGAAGCAGACCTTGGAAGATGGGTATTTTTTGATTGAGGTGATGTGATGTCTGAAAAAATTAAGATTAAGTTAAACACCGATAATGATAAGATTAAAATCAAAGTCAGAGATGAAGAAGGTAATTTGGTTTGTCATATTAATTATCTTTCAAATATGAATTCTTTAGGAATTTTTAATGCTGAAAATGAATTTATTAAGTGGGTTCCTCTTGGTTAGTAATCTTTAAGTATCAAAAACCTGAATCATAGATTATGTCTGAGACAAAGATTGCTTCAGCAATTGCATTAGCAACACTTGCGGGAGCAACTTATTATGTTGTAAAAAATTGGGAATTTGAAGGAATTGAGCAAGACCCAACACCTCAGCCCCAACCTCAGCCAGAGGATGGAAAGCCAGAATTGATTG
>CENS01018839.1_pt1 | contig 13979 bp, 5 predicted proteins | sample 530201 | NCBI WGS metagenome assembly CENS01 (sample SAMEA2619747, study PRJEB7988) | marine metagenome | biome: marine biome (ENVO:00000447); feature: surface water layer (ENVO:00002042); material: "saline water (ENVO:00002010), including plankton (ENVO:xxxxxxxx)" | depth 5 m | reverse complement strand
CATGTACTTTTGTATAGCGTTTTTAGTAACAGCCATTTGTTTTTCAAGCGAAACAGTTTTAGTTGTAGGCTCAATCATGCCTCTACCAGCTTTTATATACTTTGTAGTAGTACCAACTGGCAGTTTTTTAGTAGCATATATACTTAAAACTAAAGGCGTTAAATCTGTGGCTACATTTCTACCGCCTTCCATAACTGTTCTTACCTCGCTAGATCCAGGTCTAAGAACCTGATTTTTATCAAACGTAGTTCCAGTAGCTTCACTGTACCAGTCAGAAAATATTTGAACTGTTTCATCGTTGCCTTCAGTAAAACCTGCGGTTTGCCCAAACAAACCTTCAGACAAATTATCTAAACCTTCAAGAGTAAAGCTTTCTTCTTCTAGCGGGGCTAAGTTTGCTTTTATTTCAATAGCTCTATTCGCTATTTTAAACTTACTTAAAGTTTCATTAAATCTTTGAGCTATTTGAGATTCTCCTGGAAGCGTAGTTAAGTTAGCAGGAAGCTTGTTATTGTCATATATAAATTCAAGAAGTTTTATATCATCGTAATAAGTGTCTTCTGCACCCGCTAAGTTTCTCGCCGCTCCACCTAAAGTTTCAAAAGCGCTTTTAGCGCCTTTAATTGTTAAAGCTTGTCTGTTTATATAAGGCGATATTCTTTCATCTTTGACTGGTCTTTTTCCTTCAAACTGAGCGGCTAAGCCACCTAGCTCTACCAGTTCGTAATATAAATTTAATCTTGATTGCTCTAGCTCGTCTAGTTGAAAGTCATCTGCGTCTGTTTGCGCTTGTTCTTCGTATTCTTCCTGTATAAAACCTGTAGTACTACCATCTTCGTTAAATAGCGGCACATAGCCTTTGCTTTTAAACTTAGCGTCTCTTTGTTTTATTAACTCATCTTTAACTGGACCATCAGCTAAAGTTTTTATTTTTTGGTTTAGCTCAGCTATATCTTTGTCAACGTCTAAGTCTAAGTAGTTTATACTAATGTCTTTTACTTTTTCGTTAAGTTTATTTTTATCACCTTCAGCAGTTTCTAAATCTTGCTGGTAGCTAGATTGCCAAAGAGAATTTATGTATTCTCTCTGAGCTCCAAAACGCCTATCTGCACGCTGCCAATAGCCGTCAAATTCATCGCTTACAAACGGTATAGTTGTCGCTGATCTATTTTTACCATCTATAGTTGGTCTAGTGTTAGGCATTTTAGTTTTATCTAAGCTAAAAGTTTCTTGGCTAAAATCTAGAAACAACAATGGCCCATCAGCTGAAGCGTCAGCTTTTTCCTGAGCTAATATTTTATTTTCTTTTTGTTTTTTTGTTTTTTGTATACGATCAAATTCTTCTGGAGTTATCTCTTTATCTATGTTAGACATTTGAATAGAAGCTCCAACTCCACCTGTAGGATCAACAGCTAATGATAAATCACCAGATACATCTAAAGGGTTGAAAGACTTATAGCTTTTGGATTCCGATAAAAAATCTACCGGCTTGGATGCCGTAACGTTTGACTCCGCAGGTGCATCCACTGTCTGTGGAGTCGTTGGCTTTTCCGCGACTGTTTCTTTTTCTTTTTGTTCTTGCACAACCTTAACAGCTTTGTCGCCATGTATTTTTAAAAAATCATCTTTTCTGTGAGGAGCAACATCGTAAGGCTGCCCATCTACCATATATCTTTCCATAATATTTTATTTTGCAAAATCAGTGTTAACGTTTGGATATGTTTTTATTTTTACGTCTTTAAGCATTTTAAGATACGCGTTAGGTAATCCTGTAGAGCTTGATTGACTCACCCTTTCAATAAGCTGTTCTTTATCAACTATAAGTCTACTTTGGTTAGATAAAGTAAGAGGATTATCATTTTCTAATATTTCAAACGTGCCATCAGGTAATGGTCTAGCAGAAAGTTTAGTATTAAATGGAAATTGTATAACATCTTCGCCCTCGTTGAAATCACGCACGAACGTGTTTAGTTTTTGCTTTTGTACATCAGTTAAACCACCAGTTTTGTCCTTATCATTTTTATCAACTTCTTTGGCTTTGATTACAGTTTGAGCGCTAGAGTCAGCCATATCAAAAAGATAATTAGTGAAAGCATCGCTTAAGTTCTCTGTTTTTAAAGTGTCTAACATAGCGTCTAAAAGCTCATTTTTTTCAACACCTTCTGGCATATTTTTAACCTTAGCATACTCAGGATTATTATTAATCATATTTAACAAATAGTTTCCTGCGAAACTTACATCTTCACCGGTTGTTCTCGCAGCAGAAAAACCACCAAATATTATTGGCCTAAGAGAAGAGTAATCTTTTTTAGTTATAGCGGCTATTTCAGAAAAAGTTTGTCTTCTAGTAGCGTCATTCCACTTGCCTTGCCGTGCGAGTTTAGAAGCGTTAGCTATAGCCTCTGCTAGCTCAGTCTCATATTCTAAGTCTACTTTGCTAGTAGTCATTAATTCTGGTATTGCTATTAGTTTACCTTCATCGTTGTAATAGCCACCTATTTTTTGTTCGCCATCAATTACTGGGTCCCAAGTAACTTTGTCAGGAAAAGATCCGTCTAGCAAATCGCTAGCTACTTTCGACTCTAACAAAGTTGGAAAAGGATCTGGATTAGCTTGCGCTTGTTGAGCTTGAGTAACTAGATTATTGTAAATATCTCTATGCTCTTTGTATACTTGAAAGTTACTTTTTATTTCACCTAATCTTTCGCCGTTTTTTATTTTTTTATTTTTGCTAACAAAAGGATTTTTAGACTGCTTAATTAAGTCATAAGCTTCTTTATTATTTCTTTCTATCGTAGCTGCTAAATTTTTATTTACATCAGCGCTAAGAGATAAGTCTGACTGTATTGTTTTTTCAGACAAGCTTTTAGCATATTTTTGTCTGTCTTTTATTTCTTGACTTATAGGTTGACCTGTGCCTTTTAAAAATTGATTATAAGCAGTGTTAGTTTCATCAATAGCTGTTTGAGCAACTTCTTCTACAGTAGACAACGTTTGAGTTAAATATCTATTAAACCCAGTGCCTTTATAAGCATCGTAGCTAGCTTTTGTTTCTGCTAGTTTAGATAATGATTTTTGTAAAAAGTTTAATGACATAATTTTATTATTCTGTAAAAACGTATTGACTACCAGTATACGGCCCTGGATCTGGAACATCACTCTGTGGTAATCCTTGAGAATTTAATTGAGGACCAAAGTTAGAGCCACCGAAAGCGCTAGCAACGCTACCTAAAGAACTCAATCCTTGGTTAAGTAACTGCTGATTACTTTCCATCTGAGCCATACCAGCAGACGTATCGCCGGCTAGTTGTTGAGCTTGGTAACCTAAGCCTAAAGCTTCTCTTTCATCTTGAGCTCGATCAACTCTAAATTGACCTTCAGCACTAAACTGTTGAGCCTGCATAGCTCCTTGCGCTATTGCTCTATCAATATCCATTTGAGCTCTACCTATTTGCATTTGAGCTTGTCTAGCTTGTTCAGCGCCTTGAGCTTTTAATCTTTGATTTTGAGCCTCTTGATTGCCAATGTCAGCTGCAATTTGTTGTCTAACTTGAGCATTTTGCCTAGCTAAAAGACCAGCAATACTAGCTACAGCGCCAGCACCTCCAGCTCCAGCTCTAGCAGTTTGTAAAATCGCAGCTTGAGACTCTTCAGCCATTTGTCTTTGATAATCTGCAGATTTTAAATTAACAGTTAAATCTTCAAATTTATTCTCTGTAGATATTTGAGATAAAGGATTTTCAAGCCCAGCAAACGTATTGGTAATACCAGCGAAAGGATTTGATATTTCTCTACTCACAAAAGCGTCTATCTTGTTTTGAAAAGCTCGTTGCTTTTCGTCAATATCTTCTTGTATATCATCATTAGCTTTGCCGGTAAAATATCCTCCGATACCACCAATAACCGCGCCGGCTAAAGCACCGTATGGGCCTAACGTAGCTCCAGCTGCCGCGCCTTGTGCAGCACCTCCAAGTATATCTCCAGTGTCTTTAAGCGGGCTATTTGTTTCTCCGTAGTTCATTTTATTCTTTTATTATAATATTATTACACTTATTTACTACTTTCAATAGCGTTCAGAGCTGTAGCAAAAAGCTCAGATTTGTTTTTATGATCGTTATTTCTCCACATAGCTTTAGCATAATAGCCTTTCACACCGTCTATGTTTCCACCTTGTGATATGCTTTGAGATTCTTGAATAAAAGCAAATAATTGAGCAGGTGGGTTTACAAAAACATTATTGTTTAAAAAATTATTTTGTAGCGCGTTGACAACATTGTTTCCTGTAGCTGGATTAAACGGATCAGTTAAAGTTACTAATGCTTGATTATTGCTAGCGTCGATGTTTAATAAGAGACCCATAAATTGATAATTGTTAAAAAACACAGTATCGTTAGGTCCTTCTTCGACTATAGCAAGAAACAAGTCAGATATAGAGCCATTATCATCTTGTGCAACCGCGTAAGCAAATAAATCAGAAACTTGTTCAAATTGAATAATTATAGCGCTTGGAGAGCCGTCTGGATAAGTTTGACTTACTTGTACACTTTCAACTGAGCCTAAACTTATAGTTGTTTCTCCATTTACTACTGGATCATTGAAAAACTGTTCGCCTTGAACAAATTTTTCTTGTACATACTTGTTAAAGTTATTATGCCATTTGTTCTCTTTATTCTTAAAGTTTATAGACATGCCTTGCTCTAAGTCAGTGACAATATCATCTAACCACCAACCGTCTTTGTCAACCTCTGTAGAAATAACATCATCGCTATAATCTGATATTATCCTAGCTTGAGATCCTTCGTAATTTACATAAGTAAAATCTTTAACCATGCCTGGATTTTCGTTATACACAACTGCGACTCTAGGCTGATGAAGTCTAAGCATTGATCCAGTACCATCTGCATTAAGCCCAGAACCAAATATACCTTCATAAGCTCCGTAGGGTGAGATTAAACTGTCATGCTCGTAATGTCTTGCTTGAAACGGTGAAAAGTACTTGTTGTTTATACTGTAGCCTTGTGCAGAGGCAACATAAGTTCTGAAAGAAGTCCAAACATTTAAGCCTTCGTCCCAAGCCACTGTTATTCCTTCTACAAAATCTGTAGCCGGAGTTGACCCTGTTTCAGAATACTCTATAGAAGGTATAGCGCGAAATCCTTCGCTAGATATTAAATATTCGTTTTTATCAACATCATAGCTACCAAAAATATAATCTGCATTTTCAGCAGACGCTCCTGCAGATGCCCTAGTAAAGCTTAAGTTTGTTTTAAAATAAGAGTCCATACCAGCGTATGATATAGCTGTTAGCCCGTCTTTAGAAAGTCTAAGAACTACGCCTCTTTTAGCATCAGCAAAATAAGATCTAAAACCATAATGAGCAAACGATTCTGGATTAGTGGATATGCCATATTCACCATCAAAGGCAACGGACTGACCTAAAACTCTATTAGTAGCTACTAAATCAGGTTCAGAGTCTGCCTTAAATATAGCTTCTTTGTCTGCCAATACTTTTAGCACTTTATCTTCACATAAAACTAATAGATCGTTTGATCTAGCAAAAAGCTTTTGAACAGAGCCGTGATCTGGGTTAAATCTTTTAGTAATACCTAAAGCTTCTATAAATTGATTAGTTTCATTAAATTGGCTGTAAGAGTTATATATTCCAGAAAATATCAGAGATCCACTCTCTTGTACTTCTGCATAGTCTTCATACGTAGTAGATGCCTTCACGCCTTTCTGTATTCTAGCGCTATTAAAACTGTTTCTAGCAGTAGATATTTCTACTCCGTTACCAAACGTAAAACAATTGTACCAAGGCAAAGCTATTGGCAAAGCTATGTTGTTTGTTAAATTAAAGTTAGAAACATGAGTATGTCTTCTAACTATAACGCTGTTAGAGTTAACAACACCGCCAACAACTGTAACGTAAACGTGCTCTCCAACGTTATGTCTATCGCCTCTATGCTCTAATATTCTTAAAGTTAAAGTAGATGGAGCTGGAGGAGCTGTGAGCGTAACAGCTTGATCTAACACTATCTCTGTAAATATATCGTCATTTTGGCTGTGCCTTCCCGATAAAGTTTTAACTGCAGTAACTTTAATTGGCTGAAAAGCTGTTTCATCTAAAATACCAACACCACCATCGCCGTTTGTGTCAACACCATATTCAGTAGGAAAGAAAGTGTCTAATGGATTTACGATAGCATTAGATTGAAGAGTGCCATCAAAGTTAGCTCCAGGCGTATAAACAAAAGCTTCAACCATTCTACCTACTTTAATAAACTGCTCGTCCGTTTCATCGTCCATTACAATTGGATAAGCTTGAGAAGCTTCAAAGTACAAATCAGAGTCGTAATTAGGCTTTGGTCTTGTTTCAAAAACACCTTGAGTTTTTGGGGTGTTAGGACCAGGCAGCGGGCCTACTGGATTATTTATTATTAAAGGTCTATCTGTTTTTACAAAAACAAAAAACTTTCCGTCAAGTCTTTCTGTATCCGTCAACGCATCAATTATAGCTTGTGGAGCTTCGTTTTGTATTCTTTGAACTTCATACTCTAGAGAGTCGTTATCAGGCTCATAACCATACGTAATATTGGTCAAAGCTGGATCAGGTGGACCAGCTATTCTATGTGCTCTTTTTTGTATTAATATATCGCCCTCTTGTATTTTATTTCTATCATTAGAGTTAAAAGCTAAAACAGATAAAGCTTCAGATGAGTCATTTGGCGTAGCTATAGGAAGGTCACTGTTATCGTCTTTAACAAAGTGAAAAGCTTCTTCAAGACTTGCCACGTGGTAATCAAGAGAAGTGTCTTTAACAAAAAACTTATAAGACTTAGCCCAAGACGGATGTGGATTTTTAACAGTAACTTTTATTCTATTGCTTTTTTTAGCTTGCTCTGGAGTTACTTTTAATATAGCCTGCTTGTTAGTTAACACTGGCGTTTCTCTACCATACTCGTCTCTATACACAATACCAACCTGATAAGATCTATAAGACTTTATAGACTCTAAAGGAACTCCAAAGTTTGCATTTATTTGATTAGCATAAGAATCTTGAAAAGCATCTATTACATTATCTTCTGGTATAATACCAACTACTATACTGTTTCCATCAGCATCTAATATATCTGTTTGAGTTTGATTTATATAATTAAACAATTCAACAGATAGATTTACTTTTATATCTATTGGATTTTCACTATTAATATCTACTTCTTGAAGATTATAATCTTTTAAATAATTTCCGTATATAACTCTATTAGCTACAACTTCTTGAGCTAAAGCTGTTCTAGGCACAGAATCAAAAGGTCTTAACAATTGATTTGGATCTAAAGTTAAACCTAATGTTTCAGCTTTAAAATTATGCACGCCACTGTAAGATCCGTTAGCTGGTAGTAAATATTCGTTGTCTCTAAAGTCGTACTTTTTTATAGAGTATATGTTATTAGCTTCTTCGCTCTTCATAAATAGCTCTATAGCTTTAACGTCTTTAGGCAAATTTTTAGGCCTCCAATCTAAAAGATCTAAGTTTTTAATTTCATTTATTAAAGATATATAGTAATTAGGCCAATCGATACTTTGGTTTAGCGTTCTCCAAACTACAGTAGTAAAAGGAGCTAAACCAGAATATTCATTGTCAATATATTGATACCTATATGAAAACCTAAGCATTTGATCTTTAAAAGCTTTTTCATCGCTAACTTCAGAGTCAGCCACTAAAGAAGCTAAGCTAATAGACCATACTTGTGGTAGCGGTGGCCCGTAGTACATTGGAAGGTTATTTGCACCATAAGTTTTTGGCGCGTTAGGAATAGATCCTTCAACAAATCCAAAGCCTTGGTTCAAATCAAAATAAGGTGATTTTTTAGCTAAATGATTACGCTCCATCATGGCGGCATTTTTAGTGACATCACCAAATCCTACAGGCTGCAAACCGCCTCCATCAACGGCATTTTGAATATCTATATGCTTGTTACTTAAATCTGCTCTAAGAGAGGTTTCATGAGACTTTTTTAAGTTATTATCTATTATCTCTATGGTAAATATATATTGACTACCTAAAGACTTAGTAGAAAAGAAAGAAGGAGGTAATCCGTTTTCACCGTTTACATCAGAGCCATCTAGTATAGGTTTTCCTACAAGTTTTTCGTTTAGAAATATAAATTTTTCAGTTAAATCATTATAGGCAACCCCGTTGCAATCGATCCAAGAATCTTGTATTGTTTGAGATCTTTGGCCGTTTTCGTCTACAGTAGAAATAACAACATCGTTGTCACGTATATTAACTTGCTCTATTTTTACTATTCTAGCTCTAACTTTATCACCGTAGCCATCATGTCTTCTGGATTGAACTTCATCGTATGGGTTATTGTATAGTACAGACTCATTGGTAAAAACTTGACCTCCTTGATCTCCAGATTCTAACACAACTGATTCTATATTAAAATCAAGCCCGTTGCTTTTAAAGTGACTTGTTTGTCCAGCTTCGTGTATTGTATTTTTTTCAACAATATAATTTTCTCCAGCTAAATTTTTGTCTGAGTATTGACCTACGCTTTGGCTACTTATAACTGTGTTGCCTTTACCTTCTAAGATAATAATATCGCCAACGTTAAAGCCGTGTGGTGGAACTACAAATCTACCAGGTCCAGTTGGTCTTAATAAATTATTTTCGTTAAAGTCAAACCAGCCGTTGTGTATATAGTTGTCTGCTTCTGCTTGAGTTATACCCCAGTAATTACTCATAACATTAAATCCTTGCTCGCTAGCTATCGCGTTTACTTGAGATAAAAGACCGCCTCTATGGAATGCTTTTCTAATAGGGTGAGAGCCGCTGCTAACCACAGATCCCGCGACAGCAGCATTAATACTCATCACTGGATTTGTAGCATCAAAATATTCTAACAATTCGTAATCACGCGGATCATTAGTGCCTGGCAAAATTCTTGTTCCAGAAGTGCCGTAATAGTTATTGTAAAGATCAAGCATGGTAGAGCCGTCTTCATTAATAGAATCTGGATCAAAAGTTTGTGTACTAACGTCATCTAAAAACGCCGAAGGTATAGCTCCTGGAACAGTTAAAGCGCCAAGACCTAAGCCTAAGTTACTACCAGGTATATAATCATTATTTGGAAAAGCAAAATTGCTATGTTCAGTAGCTAGAATTCTAAAATTAAGAACGTTGTCAGGACCTTCATTTTCACCAAGTAAAGCGTAACCATTTGAAGGGTGAAATCCACCGCCAAATTGAGTATAAAGACTACCTGGGCTAGGCATAAAAACATTGCTATTACCCTGATCACCAGCTCCAACATATACTGAATAAGCGTTTAGTTCTTGAAGTGAGCTTGTGAAAAGCCAAGATGAATAAGCAAAAGCATCTGGAACAGACAAAGTGCAGCTTAACTTTCTTGATATAAGACTAGCGTCGTTGCCTGGAAGAGCAGGATCTCCTATTAGAAAAAAGTCTCCATATATTTCTTCATAAGAGTTATTTAACTCTGCTGTATTAAAGCTAATCATTGGAACATCTACACCTAAAACATCGTTAACATTACCGCCAACCTGGTGTTCAAAGAAGCCACCTTCATTAGCGAACGCTACCGCAAATTGAAGCTGCTTACCGCTAGACCATATAGGGTGTATAGGGAAAGGATGCGCCATCACTCCAACTTTAGGACCTACAACATTTTGCTCTGTCTGTATTACGCCTACGTCGCTAAGAACTTTCAAATGCTCTTCTGGATTAGGTCTTATTACGGTGCAGTTAGATTCTATAACTCCGCCAGTACCCGTGTTTATATTGCCAAAGAAGTCGTAGTAAGGTATATTTTGGAAACCTGCAGCGTTGTCAGGATTAGGCATTATTAACCTAGTATGAAAATATCTTCTATCAGAAATCCAGTTAGGATAAACAGCGACTGAGTTAGAAACAGTGCCATCTTTTGATCTACGTATATTTATTTTCTTAGGCTCATTGTTGCCATCAGTAAAAAATATCAAGCCATCAAAAACGTTTACTCCTGTTATATATCCTTTTTGTTGTTGATGATTAAAATTTAATATTCTTTTAGATCTAAATCTAACATAATTAAGCGGAGCTAATATGTTAGCATTAAAAGATCCGTTTAAATCTTTTAAAAATACTCTATTGTTAACTCTATCTACTCTATCAACATATATTTCTCCTAAGTTTTCGTTTGCAGGAGCAGCAACTGTTTCTTGCTGTATAAAACCTATTATGCTGTCCATCTGGAAAACTCTCATGTCTTCTCTGATGTCTAAATCTTGAAGCGTAGGCAATATTAAATACGTTTGATTGTTTTCATCTACTTCTACCGCTTGAACTTCTGATTGTATTTCATAGATGTCGTTAAAAACTAAATCATAACTTTGAGTTCTAGCGTCGTATTCGTATATAGAATCTGCTTTAATAGTGTTTTCTACAAATCCAGTGTAGTCTGTTTCTTCGTTGTAGTTAGGACTTTGAGGAGTGTTATCTGCAAAAGGATAATTAGTTCTAGCAGAGTTTGTAACTAAATGATATGCTAGGTCTGTAGATCTGTCTACGGTAGTTCCTACTATACTAGATCTAGTTATATTATTTACAAAAGGAGGATATGGTCCAAATGTTCCAGGCTGCAAAAATGAGCCATCTAAAGCAAATATTTCACTATTAGCTCTTACAGTTTCTAAAGATCCTTCATTACCTTCAGAAGAGCTACTAACTCTAATATTAAAAGCTTCTCTATAGTATCCTTGACCAACTAACCTTTCATCAAGGTCAAGATTCATACCACCTTTAACAAAAGTTCTTTTTAATTCAGCCATTATTAATGCTTAATAAACTTGTTTTGATTTCTTAACGCTTGAGCAAATTCTTCTATTTTAAAGTTAGATAGTCTTAATTTAGCCTGTCTTTTAGCTGCTCTAGCTTCTTTTTTTAACATGGCAAGTATTCCTGCTGGTATTCCAGATCTAACAGACGCTAAGTTGTATTGAACGTGCTTATATAAAGCTTCTTCAGCAAACTTATGTACTTTCATCTCATACTCGCTACCTAGCGAATCGCTTATATATTCAAGTACTACAGTTTTACCTACTAATCCAGAAGCAAATCTTATTCTACCAGTTCTGTCATCTATGTAGTAAGTTCCATTAACTTGAGCTCTTTCAGATTCAATACCATATCTTCTACCATATACATCCATCAAACCATTATCGACGGCTGGATCATAAGATATATTAGAGTCTGTTATATTAGAGTTTGGCGATCTAAAGTTTGTTAACGATGTAGATTCAAAAGTTCCAAAACTAATTGTCTCAGAAATACCTGCGCCTATAAATTCGTTTAGTGTAACTATAGGAGAAACATCGCCGCCTACAGAAACAGCAGTGTTAATGTTTATAATGCCTATGTTTGTATTTATAGAAGGATTAAAAACAGGATTAGAGTTATCTCTAGTTATTATAGCGTTTAAACCTATTCTAGCGTCTGAAGCTGATCCTGTAGTAAAAGCAGTCAATCTATAAATAGGATTATCAGGCGTAGTAGCGGGTATAGCGCTTATAGTACAAGTTATAACAGTTGTTGGCACTTGTCTCATTCTTTGAACGTCGTTAGTTCCGTCAGGTCCGCCACCGTCGTTAGCTCCATTATCACCAGTATCAAAATCAGGAAATCCGTTTGAATCTTGCTGTATTCTAAAAGCATTGCTAGTTCTTCTTTCTGGATATATTATTCTGTGTATGCCGTCGGCGTCTACAGAAGAAAGTTTAACATAGTTAACGTAGTCTTTAGGTAATATGAAAGACAAGTTGTTAGGAACTTCAAACTCTTGAGCTTTTATAGATTTTAAAGTATCATAGCTTAGCTCTTGCAAACCTCTTTGAGAAAAGAATGCAACCTCAGTTCTATTAGCTTTTCTTATTATTTTATCTTCACCAACGTAAGATATTAAAAATCCATTTATAAAATCGTGTAAATCAGTATGTTGATATTTTGTAGCTAAATTATTAGCAGAATCACCAACATCTAACGAAGCTTCACTATAATACGATCTATCAAAAATAAAATCTTCTGGCATACTACTTGTTTCTTACGTTTAATTTTTCGTTATTTTTGCCTGTGCCAACTTGAGCTATATCACCTTGCTTTAATGTTACACCAGCTAGCTGCAGTATTTTATTGGTTAGCATAGTAGCTTCAGAAGAATGAACTTCAAAATCTACAGATCTAGCAGGATCATACAAAGGCTTTCTAACTTCTTTATTATCAAAACTCAAAGACTGAGTTATATATCCCCACCTAGGCGTTATAGGTTTTCTAATGTAAGTTATTATAATATTTTCAGGCCTTACATTAGCAGGATCTAAATTACCGTTGTTATCAAACCTTCTAAATCTAGGACTTCCACCTTGAGCTGCTGTGTCATAAGAAGGGTCAACAAAATATCTTTGAGGGCTATTGAAAGTATAGTTGTGTGGATAATTGTCTGCTCCAAAAACTCTTATAAAATCTTTTTCTCTACCTTCAAAAGTGTATATAGGCCTTCTTAGTGTAGGTCTTGTAAGCTTATTGCTCATACAATATATGAGTTCTTTTTTACTTACATATTCAGCTTCGCTAACAAAATGAGCTTTTTCTCTTTGTGAATAATCAACAGGACCAACGCCTTCAAATCCGGTAGCCTCAACTTCTCCAGAGGCTTGATTGTTATTGTTTACAGAAACTAGTATAGTTTGTATTTTATAAAAGTCTTCAGGCGTAAACATATTATATAAAAAAAAGTTAAAACCTGAAGTGTCAGGAACTTTAAGAGAAGCTCCATAAACTTCTTTTTCAAAATACTCTATTTTTTCTCTAATAATATCAAATCTATCAGAATGCTCTGAATCGTTGTGCCTAGTTCTACCGTAAGCTTCGTGGTCATAAAAATAAGAGTCAAATATTTCCATTTGAGCCTGCTCGGCAAAAACATTAAACTCTCTTGGCGTTATATACCCTCTTTGCTCTTTGTTTGAAGTGTCTAATACTCTTTGATATATCTTGTTTATGTTTATTCCCATACAATTACTTTTTATAGTTGAGTAACCACCCCGAAGAGTGGCTACTCTTCTATAAAGTAATTACGCGTTTAATCGCTTTTCAATGTTAGAATAAATCTCCATACCTTCATCAGTTTTAAACCAATGAGCAAGCGCCGTGTATGGATGCTCGTCAAAAGGTACCGTCATTAATTTTCTACCTGTAGAACCCCAAGTAAAGTTTCTTTGATCTTGAGAAAGTCTTATTATGTTAGCTTCAACGGCTTTAATACCAAAGTTTCTAAGCTGAACATTATCGTCTTTAGCTAATTCTAAGAACAAAGTAGGATTTCTACGAGCAAATAGTAGTAAATCTCTTTTAAGTTCCTTAGAGCTCAAGTTAGATACTTGAGATCCAACCTCTGCTCTCATTATTGCTTCAGCTAAATCAATATCTATAGATCTTGCTAGATCTAAAGCTTCTATTTCCATTTCTAAAATGTCAAGCTGGTTAGCCGCAACTTCAACAGGTTTGAACTCATAATAAATTCTATCTTTATCTGGGTGATATAGCGATAAAAGTTTTTGAAGTACTGTTTTTTCTTTAGGCACAAACAAAGATCCTTTTTTAAAAACAACATGCTCTAATCTTTGGTCGCCTTGCATTTCGTCTACAAAGCATGTTCTTTGATTAGCAGTGTTTTTTAGCTCTCTTTCGTAACCTTTTTCTTCATCAAACCAGTATATGTTGGAAGTTTTTATAGATCTTGTTAAAGGTTTTCTATTATCTTTTAAATAATAAATTCTATCTTTTATTTCCCATTCTGGTTTTTTAAGTTGAGGCTTTTTAATAAGCGTATCAACTACATCGTTTGTAGCTTTTACTTTAGGTTGTGCTACTTTAACTTTAGGAGCAGCTTTTGCTGCAGTTTCTTTTTTCTTTGTCATGA
>CENS01003517.1_pt1 | contig 14000 bp, 12 predicted proteins | sample 530201 | NCBI WGS metagenome assembly CENS01 (sample SAMEA2619747, study PRJEB7988) | marine metagenome | biome: marine biome (ENVO:00000447); feature: surface water layer (ENVO:00002042); material: "saline water (ENVO:00002010), including plankton (ENVO:xxxxxxxx)" | depth 5 m | reverse complement strand
GTTGCTTCTTTCTCCATAACTCACCTCTAAATATTCTATTTTTGTTATCCATCCTTTAGGTATAGCGATAGCACCACCACCGGATATCTCGTCTTTATCTTTACTATAAGATCTCATTACAATAATTTTATCTTCATTATTGTGTACCATCCACCCAACTTCTTGACACGTAGCTAAGGGTGCACTCATTACATCCTTTATATCTAGCCATCCTGTCTCTGTATCACGGGCATCGAGCCACGTAACACGGACCATGGGTACTTTCTTTATATCAAAGCTCATTTCTCATTGCACAATACTATAAAAACACCTATACTTATAGAATTAAATTGGCCTACTCTTCAAGTTTCGCCTCCTTGCTACATTGATATAATGCATTATAAGGAGATTATGAATACATATAAAATGGCATCCGGCGGAATAGCTGATTTTCAGCAAGCAGTAAATGCCCTTAAAGGTTTTGGAAGATATGAAGATGATACCCTAGCACATGTTGCTACTGGGGAGACTATTATTCCAATGGAGGTCTTTGAAAAAAATCCTCAACTTAGAGATCAAGTATTTAAATCTATGACAGATTTAGGTATAGATCCAACACAATATATTGTTGGCAGTAACTTTAATTCTATCAATCCGGTTACCGGTCAACCAGAATTCTTTCTTAAAAAGTTATTTAAAAAAATAAAAAAAGCAGCACCGGTTCTTTTACCTATTGCCGCTAGTTTTATCCCTGGAGCAGGGCCATTAGCAATGGCAGCGGCAGGTTTTGGTGGCGGTAAGATAGCAGGTCAAGATACAAAACAAGCTTTGATGTCTGGTATATTAGCAGGTCTTGGTGGTAAGTTTGCAGGAGGCACACAGGCTGCTCAAGCAGGAGGTTTTGGTTCAGCGGCTAATCCATCATTAGGAAGTTCAATATTTAAAGGTATATCAAAAGAAGGATTAGGAAGTTTATTTAGAGGAGCTAATAACGCTGCCTTACAAGAAGCTTTAGCTAATCCTAATTCAGAAGCTGCTGCTAAATTAATTAGTAGATCTGGTGAAGGATCTGCAGGCAATACATCTTTTTTAGAAAAAGGATTAAATTTATTTAGAAAAGGTGGAAAACCAGGAGCAGATTTTAGTACAGGTAGAGTAGGTGCAGGATTATTAGCAGCTAGTATGATACCTGGTATGTTTCAAGATGACGAAGAAGAGGAAGAATATATAGATACTAATGTTTACGCAGGTGACTTTGGTCAGCTAGCTAACTTAGGTATACCGGCTTCGTATAGCCCAGGATCTAACATCGTGCCATTTAAATTAGCAGGTGGTGGTTACATGGGTGGATATAACGGTGTTAAAGCTGATGCGGAATCTTTGACAGCGAGCGATAATATTGATAGTCGTATTATGAAAAACTTACAATATGAAAAAATGGCACCAGGTATGATGGGTTATGCAGCAGGAGGTATTGCACGTTTACGTGAAGGAGGATTTCCATATGCTACGGCTAAGAAAGCAAAGGGAGGAGTCTCGGGTCCTGGAACAGGAACCAGTGATGACATACCAGCTTATCTAAGTAATGGTGAGTTTGTTATTACAGCAAAGGCTGTAAAAAATGCAGGAGGTTCAAAGCCTATGTATGATATGATGGAACATTTAGAAAAAGGTGGTAAACTATCACCAGCATCGAGAGGTAGGTAATGGCAGATTCAGAAACAGTTTATAGACAAGCCCCTTATATTGAAGAACGATCAGAGCAATTACTTGCTTCAGTATTTGGTGATCCCAATGCAGTCAAAGAAGCAAATGAAAGTGATGAAGCTTTTAACTTAAGACGATATGGTAGAGCTGGTGTAGGAAGAAAAATACCTGCATATGAAATAGCAGGGTTTAGTCCTGATCAAGAAGCGGCTTTTAATTTAGCAAGATCAGGCATTGGTGGCTTTGCACCATTTATGAATTTAGGTGCTTCAACATTAGGTAAAGGAGTAACTACTGCTTTATCAGGTGCACCTTTGATAGAACAAGGAAGCCAGGCTTTATCAGAGTCAGACATAAGTCAGTATTTTAATCCTTATCAAGAATATGTAACGGATGCTATTCGGAAACAAGGAGAGCAAGCTAGAAATAAATTAGCTGGCGCAGCGACAAGAGCAGGAGCTTTTGGTGGTTCACGGTTCGGTGTTGCTGAAGGACAATTAGCTGGAGATGTAGCAGCGAAAATAGGACAAGCGCAAGCGCAAGGATACACACAAGCTTTACAAGCTGCAGAAAATGCAAAGAAAAGAATGTTGTATGGTGGTCAAGGTCTTGGATCTTTAGGTACACAAATAGGACAATTAGGTGGAGCACAATCAGGCATGGGACTAGATTTTCAAAGAGCAGGGCTCACTGATATTAATTCTCTTCTTGGTATAGGTGCACTTAACCAACAACTAGCACAGCGTGGATTAGATGCAGGAAGAATGACAGAGGAAGCTAGACAACTAGAACCATTTACAAGACTAGGTTATGCGAGTGATATACTAAGAGGACAGCCTTCTAGTTATTCTACTTATACAACTAACTATGGTGGCGGTGGACAAAATGTAAGTCCGTTCTCACAGATAGCCGGGCTTGGACTAGCAGGATTAGGAGCTTATAATAAAGGTCTATTTGGATGAGCCTTTTATCAGACATAGATGATCAATTAGATATGTTAAGACCAATGGCTGACAAAGCTTCAGGGTTAGAAGCTCTTCAATTAAATGAGCAAATTATAAAATTGTTGGATGAAAAAGATACATTGTTAGGAGCAGGTGCTAAGTATAAAGATGGAGGACAGGTGCTTGATAGAAGAATGTTTATGCGTCCTGTGATGGCAGCAGAGGGTGTATATATGCCAACCATAGAACAAATTTTAAATTTTTATACAGGTGAATTCACTGATGATGGTAGACCCGTAGATATGGAGGCTTTTCAAGCAGCTATTGAAGTAGCAAGGAAAGCAGACGAAGCTGGGTTATTTCCCGAAGAAGGAAAACCAATAGATAACTATTTATATTTTGGTAAAGACGTAAAAGATTTTGCTGAAAAAGAAGGCGTTGATGTGCAAGAACCTGTGTATGGTCAGTATCCATCAGGCGCACAATTAGGGGAGTTGGATAAAGAGTCTAGTTTTCTTACTGACTTGTATTCTATACCAGCAAGAAAAGAATATGCAGATAGTAGAGTAGAGTCTGATAAAGTTAAAGCAGAAGCAGATGCACAGAAAGAAAGTTTTCTTAATGCAATGGAAGCAACAAAAGATTTTGAGTTTCCTAAACCAGAACAAGTAGATGTGGAACAAGGATTTGTTGAAGAGAAAAAAATAGAAGACAACCCGTATCTTAAAGAGCTAGAGAAATTTCAAAAAACTTCTGCAGCTAATATAGATATGCCAATGGTTGATCAACGTAAAGCATACCAATCTGGTCAAGCCGGTATACCAGCTGTTGAATTAAATGACAATCAAGTAGCAGCAATTAATGCAAGAAACTATATGAGAGAATTATCTGATCAGTTTCCTGATATGAAACCAGAAGATGTAGAAACAATGTTAAGGAATGCAGTCACTGAAAATAAAGGACTTAGTTCTGTGATCAATGTAGGTGATAATATTACGGGAAGAGATGAAGTAAAAGGAGCAGGTGTAACATCTACTCCAGGTTATGAAAATTTTGCAAGTGATATGCTTAATGAATATTATCAAAAGAATCCAGAAGCAAGACCGAAGACAATAACAAATAACGCAGGGCCTTTTAATTATATTCCTTTTTCTTCAGGGCCTTTTGATTTTAATTTTAAACCCGAAGATGAACAATACATAAATAAAATTACAGAACGTGATGGAGTAGAAGGTACTTTTGAAATTACAGACGATGGAAGAATAACGAGAAAAACTGGAATAGAAACAGTAGCTGATGACGTAGAGGGTAATGTTAAACGAGGAGATTTAGAGTATCAAATAAAAGAATCTGAACAAGCTGCTGAAAATCAAGCTATCAAAGAAAGAATAGATGCACAGCCAGAAGTTTTTGAAAGAGAAGATGTTATTAAAAAATATGACGAAGATGGAGATGGAGTCTTAAGCTTTACTGAAAGATTTAAAGCTGTTAAAGATGGAGTAATAGAAGATTTTAAAGAATTTACTGAGAAATTTAAAGAAGATTTTAATATTAAAAGTAAAAGCAAAACAAAGCCGCCATCTGAAATAGATAGCATTGTTGCAGGCACATCTGAAGCAGGTGATAAAAAAGTAGATCTTGCTGGTAGAGCAGACAATGTAGGAATGAGTGAAGAAGAAGTAAAAGATGATGAAAAGAAATTAAATGATGCAGATCTTAAAGATGGAGCAGATACAAAAGATGATGATGAAAATAAACTATCAACAGCAGGAGAGAGTTCAACATCATCTACTGAAGATAATGAGATGAGTGCATTTGATAGTGAGATTGCTAAAGTTGCAAAAGAAGCAGGGTTTAGTTGGAGTGATATGACAGGCGATGGATCGTCTAAAGATAATGATGCATTGGAGATGATGATGTATGGATTAAAACTAGCTACTACACCAGGAAGTTTTAATGATGCAGTAATGCTTAATGCAAAAGATTATTTAAATAATAAAATAAAAAGAAATTACAAAACAGCTGCAGCAAAATCAGAACTTAAAAAAACAATCTTCCTTAAGTATCTACAAGGTAATATTGATTTAAAAAAGTGGCAGTCCGAACAAGATTTTAAAAATAAAAATAAATTATATAATGAATCTAAGTTTTATAGCAACGATGAAATGAATGGAATGATTGCCGACTGGTCTATGGGTAATTTTAAATTAAATCTTCAAGGAGCAGAACCCGGTAGCGCTGAGTATGGTTTATCACTAGCAATGAAAGATGAAATAACTAAGATTGCAAGTGAGTATAAAAAAGATGGTCTACCTCCACCAAGAAACATTACTCAAATGGCTTATGATAGAATAGATGATAACTTTAATATAACAAAAGGTAAAGATGGTAAATGGTTTGCTATTCCTTTTTTTGGAAATTTCTTTGACAAACCAGGACAAGTAGAAAGAACACAATCTTCAGGTGGTGATTTAGTTGTAACTGTTTCAGACTTTGAACAGATAAAAGAAAAATATAAAGATGACCCTAATTTAACGGAAGAGGTTTTAATAGCGTCACTAAAAGATCAAGGTTACGACACCAGTTTAATAGAGTAGGTCATGGTAGATCAATTAGATTTTTCTGACATCTTAGGCACAAAAGAAACGGAAGAGGCAATAGGTCAGACTATTGATGTATCTGATATTATTGGAGATGCTTCTCCGGGTTTTGTTCCTGAGTACAATACTCAAGGTAATGAATTTAGTAGAGCAATTGAAAGAGGATGGAATAACATTCAAGCATTAAGCGGTGATGCTATTGAAGCCTATGGAGAGTTCTTTGATTTACCGGATGCAGTTGCTTATGGTAAAGGAGTGGCAGCAAAAAATAGATTAGAGGCGGCACAAGTAGGTGCGCCGTCAGTTGAAAGTTTTAAAGCACTGCGAGAAGATTTTGATTTTGAAAATTTAGGAGACTTTACAGCCAAAACAATTGGTGAAACTCTTCCCTCTCTTGTTCCGTCATTAGGTGGTGCAACAGCTTTTAATTTTTTATCAAACTTTGTTCCTTATTTACGAGCACTTAAATATGGTAAAACAGCAGCTACAACATTGGGTTATTATATACCATCACAAATTTTAGGAACAGGTGAGGCAGCGGCAGAACAAAAAAGATTAGCCGGTACTGATGATATACCAGATGCAGGTCAAGCAATCATGACAGGCTTAAAAACAGGATCGTTTGATGTTTTAACTTTGATTCCTATTCTTCGTGCTTTCAAAGTAAAAGGTGGCACAATTAAAAGTCCAAAAGAAATAGAACAAGTTTTTAATGTTAAACCAAGTGTAGCATTAAATGCAGCTAAAGCAGTGCCTGGTATATTACTTTCTACAGGTAAGGTAGGAGTTGTTGAAGGTGCAACAGAAGCAGCGCAAGAAGCAGTTTTTATGACAGATGCGGAAAAAGTAACAGATGTTGACATACCTGATGAGGAATTTAGAGAACGTTTGATAGAGTCTTTAGTGCAAGGATCTATAGGTGGTGGAACAGTTGGTTTTACAGCGGGCACAATTGGATCTGTATTACCAAACCGTGAAGGTGATACAGGATTAAAATTAAATGACGTACAAGAAGGAACGGTTATTAAATATTCTAGCTTTAATGAATTTCAAAATGAACAAAAAAGAAATCCTGATCTGTACAGAGAAGAACAAGATAAAATAAAAAAGAATTACGGTATCATATACCCTGATGGAATAAATAATGAAAAAGATTTTATGCGTTTGCGTAATGCAGAAGTTAATCAGATAGTAGATAAGCCAGCTCGTGCACCTCTACAAGAAATTTATGATAAGGGTGGTAGACCTACCGCTGTAAATTATTATGGTAGAGGCGAAGAGTTTATTAAGTATAATGTTCTTAATAAAAAGACAGGGGAACTCGAATCACGGTACGAACCTTTAGATGTAGGAAGATTTACTAGATACAAAAAGAATATAAAAAATGTTGGTGGTGCTTTACGTGATGTAACTATAGGTAAGTCTGTTAGTTTATTAGATGACTTAGCAAAAAGATCTCCAACAGCAAAACGTTTACGTGGATACTTCTCTTACTTTGATGATGGTACAGGTAAAGATAAAGCACAAGGTGCTGATATATCTGAAGCTATTTTACTTAACATGGGTAAGTACAGCAATAATTTTCAAAAAGGATTAGACATAATATCAAGAGGATTTCGTGTGCCTGGCATCATGGCTAGGATTAGCCCCAAAACAAACAGAGAATTATATTTAGCTTTGAATGATCCTAATGCAAATGTTCCACCACGTGTAAGAAAAGGTGCAGAACTAATGAGAAAAGATTTTGATGGGCTATATAAATACACAACCGAAGCAGAGTTTATAGACGGGATGTCTAACAAAGGTTCAAAGAATGTTGGCTTCACTCCAGGATTTATTAAAAATTATTTTCCTCTTATTCTTCAATTTAAAAAACTTCAAAATGATAGTAGATTCAGAAAACAATTTAGAGAACTTCTAGCATCAAAAGGATTTGCAGATCCAGAAAAAACAATTGAACAAATAATAGATGATAAAGGTATTATTAATCTTTCTACCGCAGATATGCCTACAAGAAAACAAGGTTCAATTGAAGAGCCACGTACATTAAAAAATTTAACGGCAGAAGAACTAGCTCCCTTTTCAAATACAAATGTTATTGATGTGTTTCAAAAATACCGTGACGGTGTAATCAGAAGGGTAGAGTATGGAAAAAGATTTGGTAAAGAAAATGAATTAAGGGATGTGATGTTTGCTAAAATAGAAGAAGAGGCCAATGCAAAAGGATTACCTTTAACAAAAAAAGAAAAAGAACGAATGATGAATATTGGTCAAGCTTTACAAAAACAATACAAGCCAATTGAAAATAATTTTTTACGTAAACTAAACGCAGGTTTAATTAGTTACGGTTATGTTTTAACATTACCGTTTGCTACAATCTCTTCTTTGAGCGAGCCTTTCTTAGTTCTTTCAAGAGGCGGAACAGGACCTGCAATTATAGCAAAGAGTTTAGTAAGTGGTATGAAAGGTATTGTACGTAGTGTGTTCCCACGTTTCCCACGAGATGAATTTGATAGAGCTGTTGCTGATATAGGTCTAGGATTAGAGGCAGCTGTTATTGAAAGACAAGCAGATGCTTTTGGTGGAGGACAAGATACAAATAAATTTACAGAAAAGTTTTTTAGATTTAACTTTCTTTCTCAGTTTACTAGATGGAATAGAATGTTAGCGAATGCATCAGGTCGCAACATGGTGTTTAGTAATGCAGGTTTTTTATCTGATAACATGGAGAGAAGAAGATTAACAAGTGTAGATCAATTACCTAACACAGGTCGTTTTAAAATATATCAAGAACAACTACGAGAACTTGGAGTTAATCCGCAAGACGCTGTAGATTTTGTTAGATCTGATATGTATAGAAAAAAAAGAATAGATCCTGAAACAAATGATTATGCTTACAAAGATACAGACTTCTATCAAAATCAAGTAAGACTAGCTGGTGTTAGATATGTCAATGAAGTTGTTATGAACCCACGTGCAACGACAAGACCTATGTGGATGTCCGATCCAAAGCTCGCTGTCTTTGCACAGTTAAAAGGTTTCCAAGTAGCCTTTTCAAACACTGTTATTAAACGTTGGTACAAAGAAATGTTTCAGCAAGGTTTTTATAATGGCATAGCAAACGGTGCTAAGTATGCAGCAGTTGGATCAGTGATGGTAGTGGCAGCGATGCTTGGTAATGAGTTGAGAGATACTGCTAAATTTGGGTTAAAAGGTAACCCACGATATAAAGATGAAACAGATTTTGAAGCAATTAAAAGAGCTATTGAAAGAACAGGATTGCTTGGGCCAGTGCAATTCTTAATAGATGCAGCACGGGCAGAGCAATATGGATCAGGACCAGTCGAAGCATTGATGGGACCTATCGTTACAAGACTTGTTAGTTACCTGGAAGGGATAGCTGACGTATTAACCAAAGACGATAAGAAAAAAATTATAAGAGAATTAGTGAAGTCTGTTCCAGGTGTATCGGCCAACGTTGGCGGATTACGGGACAGGGTTTACGAAGCATTAGGCGTTGAATCTACATTTGGACAAGACGAAGGGCTAGACTTTAGTGTTGATTCCTTTAGTATAGAAGATTAAAAGGATAGTATATGGGATTTTGGAAAGATTTATTTAGCGGCGGTAGTAAAAAAGAACCGGCTACTCAAGCGCAAGTTAATCAAGCATCTGAACAAATTTCAGGGATGGTTGAGAACCGTGATCTATTACAAGATAAAGCACCTGTTCAGGTCAACTCAAAATTTTCAGATTTTTTAGAGAGAAACAGAAGAGAAGATGGCTCTTATAATTCTGCTGCTCAAGCTATTATAAATCAATACGACGATGGACGTAGCAACTATCAAGTAGCTATGGAAGATATAAAAAATTCTCCTGGTGGGAAGCAAGCATTTAAAAAAGCTTTTCCTAATCCTTTAGTTAAAGTAGCAGAAGGTGTTGGTAATTATATAAAAGGAGGAGGTATCCTTGGTATTCTTCCTAACCTTATGAGTAATGTAAATGAAAAAGTAGGTGGTATTTTTAATCAAGATAAAGCGCCAACGGATATGGGAACACGGATGAGTAGTATGGATCAAGCAGATTTAGACGCTTTAAAAGGTCCAGGCATGGCAGATATTTCTGGACCAGGTACAGCTGCAACGGGATTTGATAATGAGGCTGATGCTATAGCTGCATACAATGCAGAGAATCCAAACTTTCCTGCACTTAATATGGGCATAACTAATCCTGAGTTAATGAACGCAAGTTCATTATTAAATTTTGAAGACTTGTTAAATTACAATGTGAATGATGTGAAAGATATTATTAATTCTTTTAAAGATAATCAAGGATTTGATGTTCAAGATAATCAATTACAATATAATTTAGATGCCGGTCCAGGTAAGTTTCAGTTTGGTATAGGACCAAACAGTGCTGGTATAAATTTTAACTTACCCTTTGGTGCATAATGTTAACGATGCGTGATTGGATATGGGTAGCCTGCATTGTAGGTGGCATAGCCTTCACCAACGGGATGCTTTCATCACGGGTCACGGCTCTTGAATCACAAATAAAAGACTTAGATATGTTACGTATTGATGCAAGACTAGCTGTCATTGAATCACAAGTCATACAAATAAACGAAAAATTAAATTAAGTATTATCTAATACAAACATATTAGATTCTAAACACCAAGTCTGAACAAACACAGGATTGATTCCTTGTTCTGCTGCAGCATTATATAATCTATTTTCTATATCAATACGTCTTGCTTCACACTTAGGTTCATCGAACCACAGTTCAGCAGTATGTTTAACGGAAGGCATACCAGGCATGGATACCATAGAAATTAATAACCAAATCTTAATCATGAGAAGAGAATAGGATTAAATTACACCAATTAGCAAGTTCTTTTTCATTCATATCTCCCTTCATTATATTATAGCGATAGCAAACAAGCTGAATATTACTTAAAGTGTAGAGTTTAATAGTGCTATCTATCCTATCAACAGATATATTAGTGTCTACTTTTCCTTGTCCTTTTAAATGAGTAAGCTTAATCCCTGTTTTTGCACACTTATAATTTTGTTTTTTAAACAAGTCCAATAATACAGGGACTGTTAAATCAGGATCAACGGGGTGCCTCCATATATTTCTAGGTCTTTGTACATCTTTTAACCAATGATTAAAAAACTTTGTAGGACTCGCACTTATGGCAGCTTTATCTCTGTCTCCTTTTCCATTAATCCATACTTGTTTACTATGCTTACTTGAACAAATCTTACACCAAGCCTTCCGACCATCTCTTTTGTTTTCTTTTTTTCTATCAAACTCTTCTAAGAGTTTTGTTTTATTGCACCGAGTACAAGTCTTATTAACAATCACTTAGCCTCGCCCCAAGAGGGACCTTCTTCTAGATCAATTACACTTGGCACTTTTAATTCAATGCAGTGTTCCATTATCTCTTTGATTTTACTAGCCTGTTCAGGGGATTCAAAAGATAAATCTAATTCATCATGTACTTGAATCAAAGGTAAGAAACCTTCTTGATACAATGTAACCATAGCTTGTTTAGTTTGATCTGCCGCTGATCCTTGTATCAATCTATTCAATGCTTTGTATGTCCATCCTCTTTTTATTCTAGTGAACCCACCATACTTACGCTCTGCTTCTTCTTTAGGAAGAGGAAAGCCGGCGCCAAACTCTAAAGGTTCCCATAAATCAAAACGACATTTACGTCCTTTAATGGTTCTAATAAATCCTATATCACTTGCTCTTTTCATAGCGTTCTTTGTTAACTGTTTAACAAAAGGAACGTTGGTGTGATATTTAGAAAACAATTCCTCTGCCTCAAACTCAGTGAGACTCAACTCATTAGCAAGTTTAGCTTTACCCATACCGTACATCATACCAAGATTAATTGTCTTAGCTTGCTTACGTTCAATGCCTGCCATGTCTGCTACTGTTTGATGGAAGTCTATGTTGCCTGAATTGTATCCCTCAACTAAATGATCTGCTCCTTCTAAATTTGTAATAGATGCATAGTGCACTAACAGTCTAGGTTCTTGTTGACTGTAGTCAAAGCATCCCCACTTTTGTCCTTCTTCAGGAATAAATAATCTTCTAATAAGTGGACCTATATCTTTGTTACGAGCAGGGATTTGTTGCAAGTTGGGGTTCTGCATACTCAATCTACCAGAGATTGTACCTCCCTGCTCATTTCTCATTTGATTGATTTCAGCGAAAATCCTCCCTCCGTTCTCGTGCTTGAGGATACTGTCAATGAACGTGGTTCTTGCCTTATTAATTTCACGAGCTTCCACCACCATTCTTGCAATAGGATTGCTATGATTTGACAGAAAGTCTTTGTCAAATTTAGGCTGGCCAGACTTCGCAGTTCTCTCATAAGATATTCCCGCTGCATCAAACGCCTTAGCGACAGATGTCGGAGTCCAAACATCAACGTGGACATTTGTACTCTCATGGATTTTTTTAAGTATCTTTTTCTCTGTAGCAAATAAAGTTTTCTTTGTTCTCTCTGCGTGATCAACATCTACTTTCACTCCCTTCTTTTTCATTTCAAATAGAACAGGAAATAAATCCGTCTCTAACTTGAACACATCTAATAAGTCTTGTCTAATTATTTCTCTCTTTAAAATATCCCATAACTTTAAAGTTAAAGCTGCATCTTGCTCAGCATATGGGCCGACATACATAGGTGGTAACTTCCACATCTCTGTCTTTGCATTAACACCCCAACTCTTTGCCGCCTCATATAAAGCTGATTGAGATTTTTTTTCTCCTGCATATTTTTTTCCTAACTCATCTAAAGAAAAACGCATGGGACTATTCTCATTTACAATAGGGCCTGCTATCATTGTGTCAATAATACGACCATGTACTTTCAATCCCATTTGATGTAGCCACCCTACATCATAGATAGCATTGTGAAATATCTTATCACATGGAAGTTCTAGAATTTTTTTAAGTTGTCTTGTAAAAACTTTTTCATCTAAGTTACCTCCACCTTCATGGCGAATAGGAAAGTAACCGCACCAACCTTCGACAGCTATAGCTACACCAATAACATAACCTTTGCTGACAGCCCATCCTGGACCTATGCCAGTGTTTAATCCTATGTCTCTTGTTTCTAAATCAATGGCAATTTGTTTTGCGTCTGATAAATCTGGTAGTCGTTCCGGAGGAGTCCACTCACTTGGTGGTTGAAATAATGGTATCTGAGTCATCTTCATTGTCCTGTATCTCACCCGCAATTGCTGCATATCCCGCCATGTCTATGTAACAATCCTTCGTGGGTCTATGTTTAATTCTTGCTATCTTTACTAGAAGCATACATATCGCTACATCATGTGCTGATATTTCATAATCTAAATAGGAAGACCAAAGCTTAGCAATGTTCTTATGGTTCTGATACTTATCACCATAGTCATGTTGACGTTGACCAGTTACTATCTTTGCTGCAGTATCTAGATATTCTCTACTGTTCATTGCTTACCTATCTCTTGTTTTATTTCATTTTCATGCTTAACAAGTATATTCATAAATTCTTCTATAAGAGAATTTTCTGGTTCTATTCCTTTATAGCGAACAAACGCTACTACGGTGCAAGCCAAGTTTCTAAACTCCTCTTGTATTTTTCTTGCATCCCAATCTTGTTTTTCGTTGTGTGCAAAACGTAAAAACAAAGCTTGAATAAAATCATCTTTACTCAAGTCTATGTCGCCTATTAATAATTTTCTCCATTCTATATCAAACAATTTACTTTTTACTTTTTCTTTCATGCTATTCCCCTTTCTCTTTATTGATAGATTTTAAATCATTTCTCATAAGTTGTAAATCAAGTAATAGTAACTTCATTTCCTTGTCTACTTTTTCTCTATTTAATCTAGGTAATTCAGCCCTTATTCTCCTTACCTGTTTCTCTGTAACATCTAATTGTTTCAACGCTGTTTCAATTGTAAACACTATGACCTCCAAAACATTTCTGTGAATTCCTTATCGGTTTGAGAGCGAACCAAATGCAATTCGTTTTTTGCTCGTGTCATTCCCACATAGAATACACGTCTCTCTACATCTTTATTTCTTCTATACTCTTCATCAACTTTAAAAGATAAGTCAGAAAATAATAAAACATTACTTGCCTCTCCTCCTTTAGATCCATGGATAGTAGAAAGTTTTACTCTTGCCTCATGATTTAAATTTTGATTACGCCTCAACGCCGCTAATAAATAAGCTAGCTTTGTTGGGGGTATTCTATCAAGAGCATCATCCCATCTTAACTCCGGGGATAAAAGTAAACCATAATTATTTTTTAACTCTTCGTAAGTATATTCTTTTTCTTCATTAGCTCGTGGCATTGTCTTTGATCCATAACTAACTCCAACATCTACATTCATGTAATGATACATTGCTTTGATACCATCTAGCTTTACTGTTTTGTTTTTTGTTAAACGAGTCCATGTATTAATAGCTAGTAGTAAACGATCACTCACTGATTTAGAATTGTGTCGCTGATAAAATATACCTCTTGTCTTTAACTCTTCTTCTATCTTGTCTAATAAATAATTAGTACGTGTAAGTATAAGCCAATCATCTTTTAAGAAATCTGTATTGGCGTAAGGATTAACACGTGTCTTTAATAAACCTTCACGGTCCGTGGCCTTCCAATCTTTATGTACCCTGTCACCTACACGTCCGATCACGGCATTAGCTCTTTGTTGCACGGCTAATGGTACACGGTACGATTGATCAAGAATAATTCTGTTG